>Ga0256840_1000174_pt1 | contig 60681 bp, 61 predicted proteins | sample 355202metaG_FD_185969 | JGI IMG/M metagenome (GOLD analysis project Ga0256840, IMG submission 185969) | Hydrothermal vent microbial communities from Mid Atlantic Ridge, Atlantic Ocean - 355-202 | ecosystem: Environmental > Aquatic > Marine > Hydrothermal vents | place: Atlantic Ocean: Mid...
TAAACTGAGGCAGTTTGGACACTTTTTTTAACTTCTTTACAGCCATTTGTAGATAAACCCTCTTTTATGACTACTATACCGTACTTTGATTGGTTTTTCAGCCTCACGTTTTTTTCATTACATCTAATAAAGCAAAAAAAAATAATATAGTAATACCAACAGGAGATACTATGGATATTCAACCTATATTAAATTTAATATATCATGCCTTTAAAGAAGATAAAATTGGTATTGATCTAGCCTCTTTAGATATAAATGCAATGTTACATGCTAAGTTGAGATGGAATAAAACACAAAGATATAAACAAGGTGATTTTGATGATATTGGCCATGCTACATCAGCATTACCTTATTATGATTATTTTTTCACAGAAAGAAGTTTACATAATATGATTATAGAATGCAAATATGATAAAAAATATAATTGTAATGTTGCATCTAATAATAAAAAAGTTTTAGAAATACTTCTTGGTTTGTTAGACTCAAGAGTCTAGAAAAAACATATCAACTTCCATACTTTCACCCATAGATAAAATCAATTAATTTGACAAAATAAACTATATAACCTATAATATAGGTAATAAAAACTATAAAGTAGGTAATATGTTAGAGGTATTGTTTGGTTCTAAGAACCGAGAACGGGTGTTACAGTACGTGTTAGCCAATGGTGAGGGCTATGCTAAAGAGATGGCAGACTTTTATGGTACGAGCCTTGACCCCATACAAAAACAGTTAGAAAAGCTAGAACTTGGTGGTGTATTTGTGAGTAAGACCGTAGGGCGTACAAGGCTTTTTATGTTTAATCCACGTTATGCCTTCGGAAGTGAACTTAAAGAGCTTTTGCAGAAGGCTAGAGAGTATTATGACCCAAAAGAACTAGAACGACTCACTATGCAACGTAAACGTCCGAGAAGAACAGGTAAACCCCTATGAAAAGTATAAAAAATATGAGTATGGAAGAGTTGGCAGGGTATGTCTGTAGTCAGCTTGAAAAAGTGGGCATTAAAACCGTACTCTCTGGAGGTTCATGTGTACAGATATATTCACAAGGTAAATATACTTCTGATGATATAGACCTCATAGATAGATTTAATGGTGGACATACTCAGATTAAGAATGTCATGTTAGGTTTGGGATTTAAAGAGCATAATCGCTATTTTGTACATGAAGATACTTCATTGTTTATAGAATTTCCTAGAGGCCCTTTAGGAGTAGGTGATGCACCAGTAAAAGAGATAGCATCATTTGAACAAGAAACAGCTATTTTACGTTTGCTTACAGCGACAGATTGTATTAAAGATAGATTGGCTGCGTATTATCATTGGGATGATGCACAGAGTTTAGAACAAGCAGTATGGGTAGCAGAAGAAAACGAGTTTGATGTGCAGTCAATAGCACTGTGGTCTAAAGATGAAAATGAACTTGATAAGTTTGCAGAGTTTAAAAAAAGAGTTGAAAAGTAGTTCAAACCAAATAGGTTTGAACTAGAATAAAAATAGTATGTGAATACCTTACAGTGGTAAAACTCTAATTTTATCACTTAGTTTTTCTTTGAGTATTTTTTCAATGGCGAAAAGTGTGTCTGTACTTGAACTTGCACAGCCTGAACATGCACCTAGATAACGGAGGTAGATGTCGATGTTCTCACCATTTTCTTTGATGTCTAATATTTCCATATCTCCACCATCTGAAATGAGCATTTGACGTATGTTGTCATCTACTATTTTGTCCACTGCTTTAATACGTTGAACGATAGTCATCGTATCAAAATTACCTACAGGTCCAGCAGCGTCATTTCCAAGGGTTGCTGAGCCAGCTAGTTTTTCTTTTTCGTATGCATCTAATAAATCTACAAGATATACATCTTTGTCTTCATGTCCGCCAGGCTTGATACATGATTTACAAAATGCACCAGCTTTGGTGTAGTCTGTTATTTGTTCAATGCTTGTAAGATCATTCAAACGGATGACTTCTTGAAGTGTAGAAAGGCTAACACGTGCACATTCACACACGATAACTTCTTCTTCAAAGCTCTCCATATCTACACCTTTGTACTGAGCAGCAGCTTTTTTTATGACATCATAAGCCATGACGGAACAGTGCATTTTTTGAGGTGGAACAGCAGGAGTATTAACATCATCACGCATAGCAAGTTCTACATCTATGTTGGTAATTTTAACGGCTTCATCAACAGTTTTATCTTTACAAAGTTCAGCCATAGTGTCTGAAGATGCGATGGCAGTACCACAACCAAAACTTTTAAACTTAGAAGATAAAATCTTATCTGTCTCTGGGTTAACTGCCCAGTAAAGACGCACGGCATCTCCACAACTTTCAGCGCCAAAGTCCGCAACGATGAGTTTAGCACCCATTTCATCTGCTTGTTCTTGTGTAATTTCACCCATGTTTTGCGGGTTATTCATAAGGTCTGTTACTTTTTGGCTGTACTCATCCCAGATGGTACCACCTACTAAACTATCTATTCCCATTTGTTATCCTTCGTATAATATATTTATCAAAGAGAAATACTCTTTTTAATTGCACAAGTGCAATGAGCCAACTGCTGAAGTTGACATAGCGTCAGCGAAGAAAAGATGGACTTTGTCCATTTTTCGTCTTATTAATGATGGTGACTATCTAAACCACTCTCATGACCTTCTGGAGCATAGGCATATGAACTAGAAATACCTCTAAGTCTTTCAACGGCTTTATGTACCGTATCAAGCGTATAATCTAACTCTTCTTGCGTAGTGTAACGGCTCAGTGAAAAACGAATGGCAGTATGTGCCAAGTCTTCGGCTGCACCTATGGCTTCCATCACTGAGTTTGCCTCTAAATCTTCAGAAGCACAAGCTGAACCCGTACTTGCTCCAATGCCCGCTTTGTTTAAGTCCCATAACATTGATTCACCTTCTATACCTCTAAAAGAAATAAGGATAGTATTGGGTGTTCTTTTGTTTCTAGGTGTGACTACAAAGGTGTCTTTTATCTTTAAAAGTTCATCTTCGAAGTTGTCTCTCATTTCTCTGATGTTTGTCATCTCAAAGTCTAGTGCATCTACTGCAGACTCTATGGCTCTACCCATGCCAACGATACCAGGAACGTTAAGCGTACCTGAACGGTACCCACCCATTTGTGCACCACCATGAAGTAAAGGCATAAGCTCCTTACCTTTTTTGATATAAAGTGCACCTACCCCTTTAGGACCATGAAATTTGTGTGCTGAGAAGGTAAGGTAGTCTATATTAAATGACTGTACATTGACAGGGAGTTTACCTATGGCTTGTACCGCATCGGTATGAAAAAGCACACCATGTTCTTCGCAAATGTCACCTATTTCTTCTACAGGAAAGATAGCGCCGGTCTCGTTGTTTGCCCACATGATAGAAACCAGTGCAGTTTTGTCCGTAATGTTGTCTCTTACTGCTTGTACATCTACGATACCTTCATTGTTTATAGGTAAGTAGGTGACTTTACATCCCATGCTTTCTATCCATTTTGCAGTTGATATGATAGAAGGGTGTTCTACTTCAGAGATCATGATATGGTTTTTTTTACCCGTAAGTATGTACTCAAGATAGATAGATTTTAGTACCCAGTTATTACTTTCAGTTGCGCATGAAGTGATGATGACAGAATCTTCTCTAGGTGAGTTGATACCTGCATAAATTTTTTCCATACCTTGCTTGATGGCAGGGTGTGTTTCAGAGGCAAAAAGGTGAAGTGAGTTTGGATTACCATATTTTTGTATAAAGTATGGCTCCATCGTCTCATAGACATGTGGGTCAACGATAGTTGTTGCGTTATTGTCTAGGTAAATGTTCATGTTATTCCTTATGAAAACGAGTCTCATTTTAAATAAGACTAATTTTGTCCTAATTGATTTATGTGGATAATACGCTCTTATTCTTAAAATAAGATAAAACACTCTATGCTAGGTAGCTACCTAGGTAGAGTATATGTTAGAAGTTAGAAGGTGTGGGGGAGTTAATGAGGCTATAAAACTCATTACGTGTGCGTTCATCACTTTTAAAGAGACCACGAAGAGCTGAAGAAACGGTGGTTGAGTTAATCTTTTGTACGCCTCTCATCTCCATGCACATATGACGTGCATGTACTACGACTGCAACACCTTTAGGTTTAATAGATTTTAAAATGGCATCGGCTATTTGTTCCGTCATTTGTTCTTGTATTTGTAAGCGTCTTGCATACACGTTTACAATACGAGGAATCTTGGAAAGACCTACGACCTTACCATCTGGTATGTAGGCTACATGAGCACGTCCTATGATGGGTAACATATGGTGCTCACACATAGAGTAAAATTCTATATCACGTACTAGTACCATTTCATCATTACTTGTCGTAAAAAGTGCTTGATTCAGTATCTCCTCGGGGTTTTGGTCATAGCCCTCTGTGAGAAACTTTAGGGCTTTGGCCACACGAGCAGGTGTTTTTTCTAGCCCCTCACGTTTTGGATCTTCTCCTAAAAGTTCAAGTACTTTCGTAATAGCTTGTTCAAACTCTTCATCTTTTGTCATTGTGCATTCCCAATATTAATATAGGGGTATTGTATCTAAATACAATTTTAAAATCTTATCATCTACTTTTGAAATAGCAAGTTTACGTATCTCTTCTGTGTTAAAGTAGTGCTCTTGTTCTTTATCTAGTGCATCATAGACATAGACTTTAGAAATACTTTTAAAATGCGTATAGAGTTGGGTAACTTCTCCTATATACTCCGATGCACAAAGTGGCACCTCAGTAACGGGAAAACCCCAAAGTCCATGTAAAAATTTACCACTTCTTTGCGTGAGTGAAAGCTTGTCATTGTAAACCGTTATCATGATGTTTTGTTCACGTGTAGGTACTACTCTTTTCTTTTTAGTGGGGAAGAGGGTAGGTTCTTTTTGACCTTTACATAGGTCATTTAATGGGCACTTATCACAGTCAGGGTCTTTGGGCGTACAGATACTTGAACCTATGTCCATCATCGCTTGGTTGTAGTCAAAAGGGTTCTCTTTGTCTACCAAGTCATAGGCCATTTGCCATAGTTCTTTATCTGTAGGTGTTTTGAGTTTGTGTAGACGACAGAGTATGCGTTTTACATTGGCCTCCATAATAGGTACAGGTTTTTTGTAAGCAAAAGTAGCCACCGCATGTGCCGTATTTATCCCAATACCAGGGAGCTTAATTAGTGCATCAATATCTGATGGTAACGTAGGGGCAGACCCACGTGTCTGCCCTCGGTCAAGCAAAATCCAAGCTGTTTTATGTAAATTCTTCGCCCGATTATAATACCCAAGCCCCTCCCACATCTTCAACACATCATCCAAAGGCGCATCACCCAAAGCTTTAAGTGTAGGAAATTTCTTTAAAAAAGGGAAATAATACCTTTCAAGTACAGTAGCCACCTGTGTCTGTTGCAGCATCACTTCAGAGAGGTAGATGTGGTAAGGGTCGTTTGTGGTGCGCCATGGAAGTTCATGTCTGCCATATTTTTTATACCAAGAGGAGATAGTTTCATGTATGTTTTTCATAAAGCGTATTATAACTGAATTTAGAGAGTGTAATGTAAGTATTTACTAACACAGTTGCAATAGAAACTTAGGTACAATGTTCACATGATGATGTATATAAGTTTTACACTAATTTTTGTTTTGTCATTGGTATGCATATTTATAGTAAAACATTATGCACGAGATATGGGACTTATAGATATACCAAATGAAAGAAGTACGCATAAGAAAGAGATACCAAGAGGTGCAGGTATAGGTTTTTTTCTTGCAAGTATTGTGGTGCTTTCGTATTTTTTTTCAGAAGTTTTGTATGCGTATATGTGGGTAAACGTCGCCATATGGTCTGTTTTTTTTATGGGGGTATGGGATGATTATTATGATAGCCATCCTTATGCAAAGTTCTTTATTTTTATTGTTGCAACGGTTTTAATCTCTTTTGATAATTTGTGCATAGATTCTTTAGGTACATATTTTGGTACAGAACTCTCTTTGGGATGGATGACTTTACCTTTTACTATTTTTGCAGTCGTTGGTTTTACGAATGCGACGAATCTCATAGATGGACTAGATGGTTTAGCTGCAAGCATAAGTATAATCATCTTGGCAACTTTTTACCTTGTTGGTTACGAATACAGCGACACATTCATGATGTTACTTTCGGGAGCTTTTATTGCAGGACTTTTGGCATTTCTGGTCTATAATTGGTCGCCTGCTTCCATTTTTATGGGAGATAGCGGTTCACTGACTTTGGGTTTTGTCATTTCGGTTTTGGCGGTGAAGTCATTGGCATATATCCCAGCCATTAGCATCTTTTATATCGGCGCTATCCCTATTATGGATACATTAATAGTAATGACGCGTAGAAAGTTGAGGGGAAAGTCTATGTTTAAAGGTGATCAGTGCCATATGCACCATCTGCTCAAACAGATATTTTCAGGGTATACAGCTAAAACAGTTATATTGTTGAGTGGGGTACAAATAGTCTATTCATCATTTGGAATATTTTTTCAAGACAAGATAGATTCAGGGTACTTACTTGTGTTTTTTATTTTAAATTTAGTTATACTTTATTATATACTTAATCTGAAGATAAGACAAGAAGGTCAAGAATGTTAAGCGAGCAAAGTTAATTAGATAGAAGGAAACAATATGTCAACATTTGAGGAAGTGTGTGAACAATTAAAAACAGAACAAAAAACATGGTTGGTCACTGGCTGTGCAGGCTTTATAGGTTCAAATCTCTTAGAATTTCTTTTACAACATAATCAATATGTAGTTGGGTTGGACAATTTCTCAACAGGACATAGGCATAATTTATTAGAGGTACAAAAAGTTGTAGGTGAAAGGAAGGCTCAAAATTTTACATTTATAGAGGGTGATATATCGGATTACAAGACGTGTTTGGAGGCATGTAAAGGTGTAGATATAGTACTTCACCAAGCTGCTCTTGGCTCTGTACCTCGTTCAATAGAGAACCCTATACGCTCTAATAATTCTAATATTACAGGTATCCTTAATGTGCTTACTGCGGCTAAGGAATCAGGTATTAAACGCTTCGTTTATGCAAGTTCTAGCTCTGTTTATGGTGACTCGCAAGAACTACCTAAAGTAGAGGAACATATAGGGAAACTGCTTTCGCCTTATGCTGTAACTAAATTAACAGCAGAACTTTATGGTGGTGTATTTCAGAAAACATATGGGATGGAAACCATAGGACTACGTTACTTTAATGTATTTGGAAGAAGGCAAGACCCTAATGGTGCGTATGCTGCAGTTATTCCAAAGTGGGTTTCGTCTTTGCTTCATAATGATAAAGTGTTTATTAATGGAGATGGTGAGACTAGCCGTGACTTTACCTATATAGATAATGTTATACAGATGAATATTCTTTCAGGGCTCACTCAAAACAGTGAGGCATTTGGAGAAGCATTTAATGTAGCTGTTGGAGGACGCAATACGCTCAATGAACTTTATATTCTCATCAATAAAGAGCTTAAAAAGCATATAGACACTTACGAACCTAAAATAGCAACATACAGAGAGTTTAGATCAGGGGATATACGACATTCAAATGCTGACATTACTAAAGCTAAAAAGAATGTGGGTTATGTCCCTACACATGACATTTATCTTGGAATGCAAGAGGCAATAGAATGGTATATACAAAATTTAGGGGTAAAGTAGTATGTTGAAAAAAGGGTACATCTTAGTGACAGGGGGCGCGGGATATATAGGCTCACACACTTGTATTTTACTCATAAAAGCTGGATATAAAGTAGTGATATTTGATAATTTTTCAAATTCGACCAAAGAAAGTATTACACGTATTGAAAAGATAGTAAATAAAAGTATTCCCACAATAAAAGGTGATGTACGTTCTATAAAAGATTTAACAAGTGTTTTTGAAAACTATATGATAGATGTAGTCATACATTTTGCAGGTCTAAAATCAATAGGAGAGTCCGTAAATGAGCCTTTAGCTTACTATGATAACAACGTACACGGGACACTTATTTTATGTGAAGTGATGCAAAAATATAATTGTAAGTCTATCGTATTTTCCTCCTCTGCTACGGTGTATGGTGATCCACATACGACCCCTATAAAAGAAAACTTTCCACTAACTACAACCAACCCTTATGGGCGTTCTAAGCTTATGATAGAAGAAATTTTAAATGATATATATGTTGCTGATTCGAGATGGAAGATAGTAATTTTGCGTTACTTTAACCCTGTAGGAGCACATGTCTCTGGGATGATAGGTGAAGACCCAAATGGTATACCAAGTAACCTGATGCCCTTCATTGCACAAACAGCAGTGGGAAAACGTAAGATACTCTCTGTTTTTGGTGACAATTATGAAACACATGATGGTACAGGTATTAGAGACTATATCCATGTAGTAGATTTGGCAAAGGGGCATTTAAATGCCATTGAGAAGTTGTCATCTTTTACTAAAGTCATGACTATTAATCTTGGTACAGGTAAAGGCTACTCTGTGTTAGACGTAGTGCAAGCTTTTGAAAGGGTTTCGGGTAAATCTGTGCCCTATGTCATGGCTCCAAGGCGTGCAGGAGACATAGCCAAATGTTATGCTGACCCTTCGTATGCTAAAGAGGTTTTAGGATGGGAAGCTAAAAAGAGTTTGGAGCAAATGTGTGAAGACAGCTGGAAGTGGCAGAGTCAGAACCCTGAGGGGTATGAAATCAAATGCTAAAATTTGAGGGTATGATGTGACTACACAAAACTTTTCAAAACAAATACCTAAAAACCTATTTGTAAATATCTTATCTTTTTTATCGACGGTACTCATTGGGCTTTGGCTTACGCCTTATTTGCTGGAGCATTTGGGTATTGTCGCTTATGGACTTATCCCGTTGGCGATGTTTTTGTCTCAGTATGTGAGCGTTATTATAAATGCCATTAATATGTCTATCAATAGATTTTTACTCATAGCCTTACAAAAAAAACAAGACCAAGATGCCAATGAAATCTTTAATACGGCATTGGTTATTCTCTTCATTTTTATTTTCATTCAGGCACTTGTGATGGGGTCTATGCTGTGGGATATTACACAGTTTTTTACTATACCTACAGAACTCATAGTAGATGCCACATGGCTTTTTGGTTTGACTTTTGTTGGTTTTTCTATTTCACTTTTTAGGTCAGTTTTTGGTACGTCTATGTTTGCTTACAATCGCTTAGACATTTTACGTATGATTGACATCGTACAAAATGTTGTACGTGTGGTGAGCATAGTGGCATTATTTCTTTATGATGAGCCTTCTTTAAAGTACATAGGTATGGCAAACCTGCTGGCAGCTATGAGTGCGGTGCTTCCTACTTTGTATTATTTTAGACAGTACACCCCTCAGTTAAAAGTAAATGTAGGTTTCTTTTCTAAACATCGTACTGCCGAGCTTTCAAAAATGTCTACATGGGTACTCATAAACCAAGTGGGTGTCTTACTCTTGGGAAATATCGACTTGTATCTTGTCAATGTATGGTTAGGTACGCAGGCCACAGGTGAATATGCGATAGTGCTGCAATTTACAAGTATATTTAAAACATTTTTAACACTATTGGCAGGTATTTTAACGCCTGTTATTATGATTTACTATGCAAAGGGAGATTTTGAAAAATTGAAGCAGTTTACTATTATTTCCTCTAAAATTATGGTTGCAGGACTTACTTTACCCCTTGCACTATTAATTGGTTTTAGCGAAGAGATATTAAGGTTTTGGTTAGGAAATAAATATGTTTATATGCATACGCTTATTTCTTTTGCATTGCTATTTTTTGTTTTTGCAATTCCTGTCATCCCTCTTTTTAATGTAACCGTCGCATATAATAAAGTGAAGCTTCCTGCATTGTTAGCAGTTGGGTTTGGCATTTTCAATATTATGGCTATTTATTTTTTTACGACAAGAACAGATTTGGGATTATGGGGAGTCGTAAGTGTTAAGCTACTTTTGGAAATCCTATTTTCAAGTTTTATTTTGTTATATGTGAGTAAAATATTAGATATGAGATGGATTAGCTTATGTTATGTATATCTATATGCGGTTATTTCGTTTTTATTTATTTATTTTATTATTAAATTAATTAAAAATATGATATTTATAGAGACGTTTATACAACTTTCTCTTGTTAGTGCTATGATGATGTTTATATTTCCCCCAATTATGCTTACCGTGTTATTCAGTAAGGAAGAAAAAATGATGTTAACCAATAAATATCCTATATTAAAAAGAGTGTTAATATGGTAGATGATATTCAACTTGCTATTGTCATTCCTTTTTACAAAATATCTTTTTTTGAAGCATCTTTAAATGCTTTAGTTAAACAAAGTGACAAACGTTTTAACATCTATGTAGGAGATGATGCATCTCCATATTCTGCAAAAATGTTAGTTGAAAAATATCAAGATAAATTAAATATACACTATAAGCGTTTTGAACAGAACTTTGGTGCTACAGATTTAGTGGGGCAATGGCATAGATGTTTAAATATGACATCAAATGAAGAATGGGTATGGATATTACCAGATGATGATTTACCTTCTCCTAATGTGGTTGAAGAGTTTTATAAAGCACTTTCTTTTGTAGATGAGTACAATATAAAAGTTTTTAGATTTCCTATGAGTATTATAGATAGGGAGGAAAATGTTACGCAAAATTATACATATAGTGACCCTAAAGTAGAAACGAACTTGGTATTTTATGAAAGGATAGTGAGAGGTCAAGCTACAGCAACTATTGGTGATAATATTTTTCATAAAAAGAGTTTGTTAAAACAAGGGAGATTTGTCGATTTCCCAAAAGCATGGGGTAGTGACCATGCAACGGTGCTCTGTACTGCACAAGGTGGCAACATATATCATTTAGACAAAGCACATTTATACTTTAGAATGAGTGGTGAAAACATTTCATCAGACATTACTGATGGACTTATAAAGATTGATGCACGTGTACGTTTTGCAAAGTGGCTGAAAAATAATGAAGATATATTTCCTAAAAAACCCAATAAGATGTTTTACAAACACTTTTATTGGAAAGCGGAACATTACATTTTAAATGAATGGCTATTTGACATCCGTTTGTTTTATAAATTGTATGAGTTAAGAACTATTTGTTTTGAGTCTAAAAATATTTTACCTATTGTTAAAATACTATTTAAAAAAATATTAGGAGATGAATAATGTTAAAAAAAATGATTTATCTATTGGTAAATAAAGTAGTCCGTCAAGCGAGAGATTATCAATTAAAAAACAGGTTAAAGGAATTAGGTCTTTCTGAAACTATTAACCTTTATAATTGTGATGTATTTGGGAATGTGAGTATAGGAGAATGCACATATATTGCATCATATTCGGTAGTAAGTAGTGGAGAAAAAAGTCGAGTATCTATAGGAAAACATTGTGCAATTGGTAGTCATGTAACTATAACCTCAAAGGGACATGATTTACAGTACCCTACATCAGATGAAGAACATAGTATGCATAAACATGTCGAAGCAGATACTACCGTAGGTGATTATGTATGGATAGGAGACCATGTGTTTATCAAGCATGGAGTAACGGTAGGTAAGTATGCAGTGATAGGTGCAAATGCTGTTGTAACAAAAGATGTCAAGCCTTTTGAGGTAGTAGGTGGTGTGCCAGCACGACATATACGTTTCAATACAGAACATTATCGATACAAAGCATAAATATGAAAAGAATTCTCCATATATCAAACTGGTATCCAAACAAATGGGATGATTTGGAGGGGATATTTATAAAAGAACAGTATGCGGTTTTTTCTAAAGGTACAAATAGTATTATGCTAAATGTACAAGTAAGAGTAGCCGATAAATTATTGAGTTATGAACATGTCAGGTATTCAGATACGGAAGAGGGGTATTATCTCTTTACTAGTATTAAGTCTCAAATTATCATAGAAGTTTTGACAACTTTATTATTATTATATGCCCTTTATAAATACAAGTATAAAAAGTATGATGTATTGCATTTTCATATTGCGTATCCGTTATTGACTTACTACAGTTGGTGGAAAAAGATAATTAAGGTGCCTGTACTCATATCTGAACATTGGTCAGCTTATCATTTTAATTTTTATATGCCATGGGAAACGACTAAATTAGATAGGATGACGGGAATATTCAAACAAAAGATTCCTCTTATTACAGTCTCGAATGCATTACTAAAAGATATCCAAAAGTTTTCAAAGACAGATGATTTTCATTCAACGGTCATACCAAATGTCATAGACCAAAGAACTTTCTTTTATGAAGAGAGAGGAAAAACAAATGAGATACCCACCTTTTTTGCAGTCAACAACTGGAGAAAGATAAAAAACCCTTTTCCAATGCTTGAAGGTTTTACACATCTACATGAAAAAGAACTAGATTTTAGGTTGATTATCGGTGGGTATGGTGAGGAACTAGATGCCATGAAAGTATATGTTTTAAATGAGGGGTTTTCCAAGAAAGTTACTTTTTTAGGCAAGATGAACAAACAGGAAATAGCCAAGAAGCTAAGAGAAAGTGATGCCTACATATTTTCTTCTACGTATGAAACTTTTTCAGTGGTCTGTGCTCAGGCACTGTGTTGTGGGGTGCCTCTCATAGGTCCGAAACTTAAAGCCATATCAGAGTATACAGGTAGTGACTCTTTTTTACCTTTGAGTGACAATACTCCAGAAATGTGGAGTAAAATCTTACAGCAGTTTATGAATACAAGAGAAATGTATGATAGTAAGATGATAGCGTTTAAAGCAAATACATATTTGTCCAATACTGCCATAGCAAAGCAGTATAAAAATATACTTGATAAATGGTTTACTATAAATGCATAAAAGTCAAATTCTCATCATATCTCCAGAACCATGGAATGGACATTTTGTAAGTAAGCACCACTATGCTTTAACACTTCCATGTCAAGGGCATGAAGTTTATTTCCTCAACCCACCTGACAATAGTTTAAAAGAGAAAAAGATACAAAAGACAGAACATCTAAATGTGTGGGAAGTCTCTGCTCCACAAGTAGCAAAAGGGTTACGTTTTTACCCTAAGTTTTTACGAAATTTGTTAGAAAGAAGGTGGCTTGAAAAACTTGAAGCACATATAGGTCAAAGTTTTACTACAGTATGGTTATTTGAGAACTCTAGGTTTTACGATATGGACTTTGCAGGAGATAGAACGAAAATCTATCATCAGGTAGATAGCAATCAGAACTTTCATCTAAAAGAAGCAAGTAAAAGTGCTGATATATGTTTTTGTACAACTGATTATATAAAAAATGATTTATTTGAATTTGCAGATAATGTGCATAAGGTACATCATGGGGTGACTCTAAATAGAGAAGCATACAAATTGACAGTGAAAGAAGAAGCGTATTTTAGTACTGATGCTGTGAATGTAGTCTATATAGGTAATATGGATATTTCATTTTTTGATATAGCGTTGTTTTATACCTTGGTATGTGCTTCTCCTGATGTGATTTTTCATCTTATTGGTAATTATACGCCTGAAAAACCACTCTTTTTGAGGTGTAAAAACTTAAAAAATATTAGATGGTGGGGAAGAATTGATAGTTTTAAAATAGCTTCTGTTTTAGCTCTGTCTGATGCACAACTCCTCATTTATAAAGGTAATAATATCGGAGATATAAAGCAGCTTGCCAGTCCACATAAAATGATGGAGTACTTTGCAAGTGGAAAAGTAACTGTAGCTACTTATACAGATGAGTATAAAGACAAAAGGGAATTATTGGAAATGGTAGATGACTCAACAAGGTTTGTAGAGAAATTTTCTGAGGTGGTGAATGATTTAGCATACTATAATTCCAAAGAAAAACAACAAATACGATTAGACTTTGCAAAAGAAAATAGCTATGAAAAGCAACTTGATAAGATAGTTGGGTATTTAAAACAGTATAATTTAAAACTATAAATAATGGATGAGAATATGAAGGATAAACTTGAAAATATATGTCAAATATGTAATAATAAAAGAGATAATACTTGTATAACTGTATCAGAGATGATGTTGCAAATAAATGATAAATTTTTATATTTACAATGTTCAAATTGTGGTTGCTTATCATTATTAAACATCCCTGATAATATTAGTAAATACTACCCGTCTTCCTATTACTCTTTTGTAAAAGAGTCTACAATACATGAAAATACTTTGATAGAAAAGTTAAACAAAGTATTAAGAATATCTTCAATGAAAGGTCATTTAGGTACGGGTAATTTTATAGATTTTGTGATAAATAAGGCAAGACCGATACATTTTTCTTGGTTAAAAAAAGGTTTACTTACTCTGAATTGTAAAATTCTTGATGTAGGATGCGGTAATGGTTTTTTAATTACGGAATTGCAACAATATGGTTTTACAAATTTATATGGGATTGATTTATTCACTAAGTATCATGGAAGTCAAGAGCTGGTAAAACTTTATCAAACTGATATTCATGCATTTGGGGAAGATAAGTTTGACTTTATTATGTATAATCATTCTTTTGAACACGTAGAAAACCCGAGAACTGAATTAGAAGTAATCTATAAGAAGTTAAATAATAATGAGACACTAATGATACGTGTGCCCGTATGTGATTCTTATGCCTTTAGACAGTATAAAGAAAACTGGGTACAACTTGATGCCCCAAGGCATTATTTTTTACATACAAGAAAAAGTATGCAGATATTAGCAGAACAACATGGACTTGAAGTAAATGATTATATATATGACTCTAATGCATTCCAATTTACAGGGAGTGTTATGTACGTAATAAACCTTTATCAACAATAGACAATTTATTTACAGAAAAGGAGTTACATATGTGGGAAGCTAAAGCTCAGCAACTTAATCAAGGTGAAGATGGTGATTCGATATGCTTTTTTTAAAAAAAAATAGTAAGTACATAGACTAAAAAGAGGACAAACTGTATGCAAACAAAACCAAAAATAATCATATTTCTCTACAACCGTCTTTTTGACCCTCTCATACAGTCAAATTTTTGGCTCTATATTAATGACTTTTTAGAAGATGAAAATAGCCCATATGACTTTCATCTGATAACTTATGAGAATGTTGCATTTCCTCTAACACAAGAAGAAAAAGTGTTAGTAGAAAAATGGAAAAAACAAGGGCTTAACTGGACTGCTCTTTCATGGCATCAAGGCTCAGGACTTAAAGAGAAGTTTATAGACTTGTTTAATGGGTTTAAGCTTGTGAGTAGATTGCGTTTTAAAGGCTACAATCACATAGTCACACTTGGCTCTGTGGCAGGTACGTATGCGTACACTTACGCTGTGTTGCTACGCATGAAACTCTTTTTGTACCAGTTTGAACCGCATAGTGAGTATGCTATAGACAACGGCATGTGGAGCAAGGAAAGTAAACAGTATAAAATTTCTCATTTTTTAGAAAAAAGAGCAGCACTTTTTGCCACGACTATAGCATCGGGTACAGTTTTTATGGAAGAGCGTGTTCAAGAGGTATGGCGTTCAAATGCAGACTTCATACGCATACCTACGGTAGCCAATGACAAGAAGTTCATCTTTAAGCAACAAGAGCGAGAAGAGACACGAAAAGTACTGGGCATAGCTCAAGACGCATGGGTGTTGTACTACCCAGGAAAGTTTGGGGACTTGTACTACAAAGAAGCATTTGCATGGATGTATAAGTGGCTTAAAGAAGAAGAACCACGACTGCATCTGCTCATAGTTACGCCACACACAGATGAAGAGGTAAAAGCACTTTTTGACATAGCAGAAGTTTCAGAGTCTGATTATACAATAGTACACACAAGTTATGATGAGATACACAAATACCATTTTGCTTCAGACTTTGCCATCATCTCTGTACCTCCTGGCCCTTCAAAAAAGTTTATCTCTAACATAAAAGTAGGAGAGTATCTTTGTGCAGGTTTACCATTTCTCATCACCAAGGGGGTGTCTGAAGACTACATCTATGCTACGCAGAAAGATGTGGGGGTAGTAGTAGATGACTTTGTAAAAGTAGATGTTAAAAAAGCATGGCCAGAGATAAAAGCCTATTTAGAGAAAGATAAAGAAGTGTTGCGTAAACATTGTCGTGAGGTTGGTTTAGCCTATAGAGGGTTTGATGTGTTAAATAAGAAATTTAAGATGGCGTTAATCAGTTTGACAAAGGCCGCTAGATGACATATAATTATCTAAATAGATGTCCTGTCTGCAAGACTGAATCATTTACAAACTTAAAAGGTTTTGAAGTGCTCTATTTATGTAAATGCGAAGTATGTAATTTTGTATTTGACAAACGTATTCCAAGTAAAAATGAATTAGATGAACACTATAAAGTATATGCGTACTCAGCTATAAAAACCATTTCTAAAGAAACGATAAAGAGCTACAATAAGCTTTTAGATGAATTTGAAAAATACCGTACAACAGGGAATATATTGGATATTGGGTGTGGACAAGGGGACTTTCTTGTTGAAGCTAAAAAGCGTCATTGGAATGTTTATGGAACAGAATATTCACAATCGGCGGTAGAACTTTGTACCTCAAGAGCAATACAAATGAGCAAAGGGGACTTAGATAAAGACATTTTCCCTGAGGTGTGCTTTGATGTGATTACTTCTTTTGAAGTGATAGAACATATCAATACTCCCCATGAAATGATGAATGTAGTGGACAATAAGTTAAAAATAGGTGGACTTTTTTACTGCACTACACCAAATTTTAATGCACTTCTACGCTACTTTGAAAAAGACAATTTTAGGATGATAGTATATCCTGAACATATCTCCTTTTATACTAAAAACTCGTTAAAATTTTTAGGAGTTAAATATAACTTTAAAGTTTTGAAAGTTTTAACTACAGGGATTGATATTGGTAGATTGATTAGAGCGATAAAATCTAAAAAAGAAGTTGTAAATGTAGAAAATATTCAAGAAATGAAAAGTACGAATGAAAACATAAGAAATTTAGCAGGTTCCAATAGACTTATGGGGATGATAAAAGGTATAATAAATTTCTTTCTTACACTTTTTAGTAAGGGTGATACATTGAAAATATATTGGATTAAATAAATGAGAAATAATGCTAAACAATAAACAAATCCTCATCACAGGTGGGACAGGTTCTTTTGGGCGTGCGTTTGTAAGGTATGTGTTTGAGCAGTACCCAGAGGTCAAACGTGTACTTATTTTTTCAAGAGATGAACAAAAACACTTTTTTATGGCTTCTGAGTTTTCTAGCAAAGAGTATGCCATTAAGTATGTACTTGGAGATGTAAGAGACAAAGGTAGTTTACAAAAAGCCATGAAGGGCATAGACATCGTCATACATGCAGCCGCCATGAAACATGTACCTGCAGCAGAACAGAACCCTATGGAGTGTGTAAAGACGAACATACTAGGTGCCCAAAATGTGATAGATACTGCACTAGAGAGTGGCGTTAAGCAAGTTGTAGCACTTTCTACCGACAAGTCTGCAAACCCCATAAATGTGTATGGAGCTTCTAAGTTACTGCTTGAAAAACTTTTTGTATTTGCAGATGCTGAGCAAATGGAACAAGATATCAAATTCTCAGTAGTACGCTATGGCAACATTTTTGGAAGTAAAGGCTCAGTTGTACCCTTTTTCTTTCAAAAAAGGGGTGAGGGAGTTCTACCCATCACACATAGTGAGATGACACGGTTTAGCATCACACTTCAAGAGAGTATAGACTTAGTCATGTATGCTCTACAAAAAGGATGGGGTGGAGAGATAGTCATACCTAAAGCCCCTTCTTACCGCATAACCGATGTGGCAAAAGCAGTTTCCCCTGAAGCGAAGACACAAATAGTAGGTGTCCGTAAAGGTGAAAAGATAGATGAGGTACTCTTCTCAAGTTTTGAGTCTTATGACACCGTAGAAAGAGACCAGTACTACATCATCTGCCCCTCAGAATCAACATGGGATAGAGAGATGTACTTGAAAGAAACAGATGCAGTGAGCGTAGCAGATGGGTTTGAGTATGATTCCAAGTCAAATGGGTACTTTTTATCTGTAGATGAGATAAAAGACCTCATACATACTGAGCATCTTAGTTAGATAAATGATGTCTGATACTCTTCCTTTAGTTTCCATAGTTATGCCAGTCTATAATACTGAAAAGTACATAGAGGAGGCTATACAATCAGTGCTTATGCAGACGTATAAGCATTGGGAACTCATAGTGATAGATGATGGCAGTACAGACAATACACGCTCAATAATTGACACTTTTAAAGATGAACGCATGCAGGTTATAAGCCAAGAAAATGCAGGGGTGAGTGTAGCGAGAAATAGAGGTTTAGATATAGCCAATGGAAAGTACATTACTTTTGTAGATGCTGATGATGTGTTGCCTGATGAGAGTTTAGAAGTACGAGTCTTTTTCTTGGAACAGCACCCCCTCATAGATATAGTAGATGGGAAAATACTAGTCAAAGATAGTGAGATGAACGAAACACTTCGGAGGTATGTTCCTTACTATAATGGTAAGTTATTACAAAAACTTTTAGCACTTGACAGTCGAGTTTTTTTTAATGTTTGCTATATGTTTAGAGCAGAGAAATTAAACAACCTGTGCTTTAAGCCAAATATGACACATGCAGAAGACTTACTTTTTTATATGCAGTTGGCAAGTAAAGGTGACGTAGTTTATGGTTTTGTATCTGAAGTAGTGTACAAGTATAGAAGTGGACATGCTTCAAGTATGTCAAATTTATATGGACTTGAAAATGGGTATAGAACGTTACTCTCAGAAATGAAAAAAGATGAAAATATTTCTAATATTAAGTATTTACTGTTAAAAGTTAAAATTGTAAAAATTATGTTTTTGAGTTGGTATGGTAAGTCACAAATAAAGCAAGCATATTTGAGTGTATATAAAATGTTGTGGGTATAAGGAAAAATGACATGAAAAAAATTGTATTAAGACTTTTAAATAAATTTAAATTACTTAAATATCTGAACTTAACATATCATGCAGATATAAATAAGCATAAAATAAGTATACCTATACATAGAGGTATGGGATATAATAATCTCTATATGTCTGAATTATGGATGATTGATGTTCTCACATTATGTCAATTAACTGAAAAAGAAGTATTTATAGATGTTGGGGTAAATATTGGACAGACACTTATCAAATTTAAGACGGTATATCCACATATGGAGTATATAGGGTTTGAACCAAATTCACATTGTGTGTATTATGTTGAGATGCTAAGAGATCAAAATAATTGGGAAAATATACATCTTATACCTTCTGGTATATCTGATAATGTAGGTTTAGGTATTTTGGAACATTATGCAGATGATACAACAGATTCTAGTGCATCTATCATAGCAAACTATAGAGAGGGAAGCAAAGTCTATCAAAGAGATGTAGTAACACTTCTTGATGTGGCAAGTGTTGAGCATATTTGGGAAAATAAGAAAGTATCTGCTATTAAGATAGATGTAGAAGGTGCAGAGTTAGGGGCCATTAAGAGTTTTGAAGAGATATTAAAAAAAGATAGACCTTACGTACTCGTGGAGATATTACCTGTGTATGATGGGTCAAATATAAATCGTTTAGAGAGTCAGATAGCCATAGAAAAGATACTAAACGATTTAGAATATAAAATATATAGAATCATTAAAAATACAGATGGTAGACTAGACTCTATAGTATCAATAGATACGATAGGAATACATGATAACCTTGAATGGTGTGATTATATATTTTCTCCGAAAGCATTAATATAAGGATGAAGCTTTTAGCCCTTACGAAATACTCCTACGAAGGACCTAGTAGCAGATACAGGTTTTACAATTATCAAAAATATTTTTTAAAAAATAATATTGATATGTATATAGAACCATTGTTTGATAAAAAATATTTTAAAACAAAAAGTAAATGGCACAAATTAATGATTGTTTTTTTTGCGTATATAAAAAGAATGTTTTCCATAGTAGCGGTGTTACTCTTCCCTAAAAAGTATGATTTGATACTCTTGGAGTATGAGCTTTTCCCTTATCTTCCTACTTGGTTTGAGTATCTGCTTTGTAAAAGAGGTGTGAGGTATATCGTAGACTATGATGATGCGATATTTCATAAATATGACAGACATCAAAATGCTATAGTAAGAAGAGTATTGGCTCATAAAATAGCCAAAGTGATGGGTTATGCCCACACGGTCATAGTGTGTAACCCATACTTAGCAGCATATGCAAGTAAGTGCAATGAGAATATAGTCACTATACCTACTGTGGTGGATTTAGAAAAGTACCGTGACAAGATGAAAAATCTAGAAAAAAAAGATGAAAACACTTTTGTGATAGGTTGGATAGGCTCTTGGACGACAGGGGTGTATGTGTTAGATATATTGCCCCAAATGAAAGCTTTTGTAAAAAAGTATGAAAATGTACGTTTTCATCTTGTGGGTTTTGATGAAAAACTACTCACAAAACAAGAGAAAGAAGAAGCACACATAGAAGTGATAGCATGGGATGAAGAGAGTGAAGTAGAAAATATACTGCACTTTGACATAGGTATGATGCCCTTGCCAGATGATGCATGGAGCAGGGGAAAATGTGGTTTTAAACTTGTGCAGTATATGTCGTGTAAAAAAACTGTCATCGCTTCTGCTGTTGGTATGAACTGTACTTTAATAGAAGAGGGCATAAATGGACTTTTGGTAGAAAATGCCTTAGCATGGTTCGTAGCCTTTGAGAAACTCTACCTAGACAGTGAACTTAGAGGAAAAATGGCAGAAAATAATTTTAATAAAATAGAAAAAGAATATAATAATACAAAACATAGCCAACGCTACGTGAAATTACTACAAACTAGTCTAAGGTAGTTTAAAAAGGATGAGGGATGATACACCATGTTTAGCTATGCATTTATGTATCTACTCTCATCGATGGCGGCTATAAGCATTGCCAATAGAAAAACCATACGTTCTAGTGCAGTTGTATGGACATTTACAGGTGTGTTACTCACTATATTTGTAGGCTGGCGTCACCATGTAGGGGGAGACTGGAACAACTACCTAAGACGCTTTCAGGAGATAGCAGACTTATCATTTTCTGCGACGATAGAGAGGTCAGACCCTGGGTATCAGTTTTTAGTATATGTTATGAGCCACTGGGGTTTTGAAATATATGCCGTTAATTTTTTGTCTGCCATACTATTTGTGACGGGACTTATCGTATTTTTACGTAAAGAGCTTAACCCGTGGTTAGGGCTGACTGTGGCAATACCCTACCTTGTTATTGTAGTATCGATGGGGTACACAAGGCAAGGTGTGGCTGTAGGGTTGGTGATGTGGGGACTTGCATCGTTAGAACGCAAAAAGTTTGTACGATTTTTACTCTTTATAGCTTTGGCTGCCTCATTTCATAAGTCGGCAGTTTTGATGATAGCTTTTGGTATGTTTACACAAGGCAAAGGTAAACTTTTTAAAGTCTTGGCAGTTATCGCTGCAGGTGTAGGAATATGGCTCTCTTTTGTAGAAGAGGAATCAGCTGCTCTTTGGAAAAATTATGTGGAAGTAGAGATGGAGTCACAAGGAGCGATGATACGGGTCATACTCAACTTCATGCCCGCAGTACTGTTGTTAGCCTTTCGTAAAAAATGGAAAATTTATTTTAACGACTACACCCTTTGGCTGATGGTGGCACTGGCTTCTCTAGCTTCTGTGGTTGCTGTGCAGTTTGCTTCTACGGCGGTAGATAGGATGGCACTGTATTTCATCCCTATACAGATAGTGGTTTATGCTAGGCTTCCTTTTTTCGCCAAAGAGTCACTCTCTCCTAAGGTAACCACTGCGCTAATAGTATTATTTTATGCTCTTATCTTATTTGTATGGCTAAACTATGCTGCAAACTCACGGTACTGGGTACCGTATGAAAATATGTTGTTTTTAGGCTTGTACTAATGTGTGGCATAGTAGGTTTCTTGGGCAAAACAAGAGATGACAGAAGCATAGAAAAAATGTTACAAGTACAAGCCTATAGAGGTCCAGATGACAGAGGGGTGTATGTAGGGAAAGTGTCTGAGACTCACGTGCACTTAGGACATAACAGACTTGCCATTCAAGATGTGACTTCTTGCGGACATCAACCTTTTGTATCAGCGTGTGGGGAGTATGTCATCATTTTTAATGGAGAAGTGTACAACTTTAAAAGTATAGGAGATGACTTAGAAAAGCTCGGACATACCTTTGTCTCAAACTCAGACACAGAAGTGATACTCTATGCCTATAAAGAATGGGGCATAGCCTGTCTTGAAAAGTTTATAGGAATGTTTGCTTTTTCTTTGTTAGACAGGTTTGAAAACAAGCTTTATTTGGTGCGTGACAGGGCAGGGGTGAAACCTTTGTATTATTATGTGGAGGGGGAGACATTTCTGTTTTCTTCTGAACTCAAGTCTTTTCATGAGCATCCAGACTTTAAAAAAGTGTTGAACAAAGAGATACTGCCTTACTACTTTCAAATGGGTTACATCCCTGCACCTCACAGCATCTATAAAGATGCCTATAAGCTTGAAGCTGGGCATTATATGGTGTATGACTTAGTCTCTAGCTCTTATGATATACGACAATACTGGTCTGTAGATGACTGTTATACACAAGAGAAATTTGACAAAAGTGAAGCAGAGGTACTGGGTGACTTAGAAAGCTTACTTGAAGATGCCATCTCTTTGCGTATGGTGTCAGATGTTCCTGTGGGAGTGTTTTTAAGTGGGGGCTATGACTCATCTTTAGTTACGGCACTGTTAGCTAAAAACCATACAGACTTACATACCTTTACCATAGGCTTTGAAGACAAAACATACAACGAAGCAAACCATGCAAAAGAGATAGCCCAATACTTCGGCACAACACACACAGAACAATATGTGACAAGCAAAGAGATGTTGGCAAAAGTGCAGAGTCTGCCTTTTTATTACGATGAACCTTTTGGAGATAGCTCTGCTATCCCTACTATGATGGTGTCTGAACTAGCGAGAAAAGATGTAAAAGTAGCACTTTCAGCAGATGGAGGAGATGAGGCTTTTTGTGGCTATAGCAAGTACTTCTTCTTAGAGAAATTTGCAGGCATTTTTACAAGTAAATTTAAAAAGAAGATACTGCAAACCACAGTCAATACTGTAGGGTCTTCTCTTGTAGGTTCTGTAAATGCCTTACTGCCTAAGCAACTCAAACAAACAAACATCCATGACAAACACAGTAAGTTTAAACGGGCAGTCAATGCAGACTCTATAGGGGAGATGTTTTTAAATGCATCTTCTCCTGTGTCTGATATAGAAGTAAAAGCATTGTTAAGGCTAGTAGAGAGTGAGGCATCTTTTAAGCATTTTTCCATAGATGAAAAAAATGACTTGATAGATGCGATGATGCGAGTAGACTACAAAACATTTATGGTAGATGATGTGTTGACTAAAGTAGACAGAGCTACGATGTCTCTTAGCCTTGAAGGGCGTGAACCACTGCTTGATCACCGCATAGTTGAGTATATGGCACGTGTACCTGTAGAACTGAAGTACAAAAACAAGCAAGGTAAATACCTCGCACGACAGATACTCTACAAGCATATACCTCAAGTTCTAGTTGACAAACCAAAAGCAGGGTTTCAAGTGCCTTTGCAAGCGTGGTTACAAAATGATTTGAAACACTTGGTAGAGAAATACCTAGATAGAGACAAGCTGGATGATGAAATCTTTGATGTTGGTGAGATAGAACGCATCAAAAAAGAACTTTTTTTAGGCAATCATGCTGAGGTCAATAAGGTATGGTTCATACTCATGTATGAGAAGTGGAAAGAGAAGTGGTTTAGCTAGATGAAGACAGCGTTGTTTATGGTGCTTTTTTGGTTTGTTTTTTTACCATGGGCCTTTTTGAACTATGGTACATTTATGGATGCTACGGGTAAACCTGTAAAGTCAGACCTTATAGTCTGTTTAGGTGGAGGGACGGTAGAGCGGTTAAATAAAGCCGTTGCTTTAGCCCAGACAGGTTATGCAAAGGCTAGAAGTATCATGCTACTAGGTGAGTCGTATGATACAAAAGAATATCTGCAGAAAACCTACCCAAATGTAGACATAGTACAACACCATGAGCCTATAAATACAAAAGAAGAGGTACTGTACATCAAAAAGCATATGCGAGAATATGGGTTCAAAACAGCGTTAGTTGTGACAGACCCTCCACATAGTCGAAGAGTAGTCGTACTTAACTCTGTGTTAAGTGTAGAGGGAGAGGGTGACATCACTTTACACCTTGTAAGTTCTGAGGTGTCATGGTGGAAAGCAGAGAAATACTATGATGACAAACGTTCTTCACAAACCGTAATCTCTGAGAGCATGAGGGTACTCTATAGTATACTCTGTTACGGCATAGTAGAAAACCTAGGAGGGACATGTGAGTAAAACCATCGCAATCGTCATCAACACTTCATGGAATATCTATAACTTTCGTGTAGGTTTACTTAAAGCCTTACAAAAAGAAGGATACAAAATCATCGCCATTGCTCCTTATGATGAGTACGTTCAAAAGCTTGAAGCTTTAGGCTTTGAGTACCATGAGATAAAGATGAACAACAAAGGCACAAACCCTCTAGAAGATGCAAAGTTGATTTGGGACTTTTATAGACTCTATAAAAAACTTGACATAGATGCCTTGCTACATTACACCATCAAGCCAAACATCTATGGTGCGGTGGCTGCTAAGATGTTAGGTATCCCTGTTATTGCCAACATTTCAGGACTTGGTACGGTATTTTTAGAAGATGGTATCTCTTCAAAGATAGCACGATTTTTGTATAAGGTGGCACTGCAACATCCTCAAAAAGTATTTTATCAAAACAGCCATGACAGAGACCTCTTTATAGACTCAAACCTTGTAAAGGCTGAGAAAACAGCGTTGCTAGCAGGTTCAGGTATGGACTGTGAAAAGTTTGCTCCTAGAAACGTGACTAGAAAGAGCGAAAGTATGAACTTTTTGTTTGTTGCAAGACTACTTAAAGACAAAGGCATTATAGAGTATGTAGATGCCGCAAGAGAGCTTCATGCTCAGCATGATGTAAAATGCTACATCTTAGGAGCGTACTATGAGGGAAACCCAAGTGCCATTAGCCCTGAGCAGATGCAAGTGTGGGAAGAGGAAGGTACTGTCATTTACCTAGGGGTGAGTGATGATGTGGGGGAACATATGGCTGGGGTAGACTGTGTGGTATTGCCTTCCTATAGAGAGGGACTCTCCAGAGTACTGCTTGAAGCAGCGTCTATGGAAAAACCACTCATCACTACCCGAGTACCTGGCTGTCAAGAGGTTGTTGATGATGGGGTTAACGGGTATCTTTGTGAAGTTAAAAACAGTATAGATCTAAAAAATGTCATGCAAAAAATGATGCTATTATCACCGGATAAACGAGAATGCATGGGTAAAAAAGGACGGCAAAAAGTCTTAGCCGAATTTGATGAAAAAAGAGTGATAGAGAGTTATAAAGAAGCATTACTTAAAGTACTTTATCCCTAGTCTTATGGGTCTTACTGCAACGTAGAGAAAAGAGACATAGTTAGGAAGCTGTATCATTTTAAAGTCATCTAGTTTAGCTGTAAAGAGGGCATGCCAAGTAAAACGTAATTTATCGGGTATATTTTCTCTCATATTCCATAAAAACTTAAAGCTAAATAGACCTTTTTTTATTGGAGTACTATCAGAAAAATGTAAAACGCTGAGTTGTGTAGCAAGGTTTTTAGACAGAACATCTTGAGATATTTTTTTTTCTACCTCTAGAGGTAAAGGTGTATTTAGCAGTGTTTGTGTGAGATGAAGGCTAAGAGAGAGTATCCGCAGGATACTTAGTTCTTTTGCACGATTGAACACTTCTTCCCAATCTAGGTTATTTTGTGTTTGAATATAACGATCTATATCACATACCCATGAGAGACGTTGATACAAATGTTTACTCCCATGTGTACAGAGATAAAGCAGATGATTCGTGTGGCTTAGTGTTAGGACTGTATGGTCATTGAGTTGCATGGGGTGTATTTCCCCCCATAAGATATCTTCCCTCCAAGAAATAGCATAATTTTTAGAAAGCAACTCCCAGTGAAGTTCAATAAAAACATGTTTTTTGGGATCGTGAAAGCCCAAAACATTTACTGCAGAGAAAAATGTTTTTCGAGTATGTTGGTTTAAAGTGATTTCTGGATGGAAATGTTCTGAGTTTAAAAGAGTAAGTGCCTTTTGCTTATCTTTCTTTTGGATGAGTATGTCTAGGTCACCATATTGGCGTAAAGTTATATCAGCATAAATAAGTTTAGCTAAAACAGCACCTTTAAAATGTAGTAGAGGAATTTCATGTCGTGTGAAGAGTTGCGTGACTTGTAATAGTTGTGTCACCATGGACATATTGGTTTTGACAATATGCAGGTAATGAGGCTTGAGTAAAAGAGTAAGGGGATGCTTCGGAAAAAAAGTTTTAAAGGCATGATAGGTCTGAGGGAGTACAGCATGTTGATGTGCCAGGGCTATAAGGTTCAGATATGAAGAATCTATTTTGGTAACTAAATTTTCAATAGTTAGGATGTCTTCACTGCTAGGGTATACTTTTGCACATAGTTGTAATACGCGCATTTCATCTGTCATCTGTCTTGTCTGCATAGATATTATTATACATAAGTTGGGTAAAAATAGTTCTATTGTGAGGCTCTTAAATCATTTTTGATATAATAAAATTCAATAGATAAATAAAATGACACCTTTAAAAGGATGTACTCAGATGACAGAACGCGCGCCTTTAGAACTAGAAGAAGATGAAATAGACATAAAAGCTTGGCTTTATAAACTATATCACTATAAATATATTATTTTCTTTTTTGTTGTACTGTTTACTTTAGCGAGCGGATATTACGCGTATTTTTTACCAAATGTGTATAGAGCGACTGCATCAGTTAAGGTAGGATTGGATGAAGAAGCTTATGCAAAAGATGTAATCTCTATGGCGATGGGGAAGGGGGCGGTGAATTCTGGAACAGAAAAAGATCTCATCAAGTCCCGATATCTTTCCCAAAGAGCATTAAAATATGTAGACTTTAGGAGTCATTATTATGTAGACATCGACTTTAGAGAAGTTGAACTCTATAAAAATTCACCTTTTACGGTAGACATGAAAACGGGGCATGGTATTAAATTTGACCTCTATGGGGTAGATAGTGAACAATACCGTTTGGTTTTGAAAGAGTACTCACTCCCAAATAGGGAGGCTTTACACTATGATCAAGTACACCACTATGGCGCAAAAGTGAAAACAGATTTTTTCGAACTTTCTATCGTTCGACATAGAGACATGCATCACCCAGTATATCATTTTATCATAGATGCTAAACAGAAAAGTTTCGGGAGAATTTTTGTTTCTCAAAATTCTGAAAACTCAACCATTTTACAAATATCAGTAGAAGACAGCGTTGCCATGCGTGCACAAGAATATGCAAATGCTTTAGCAGAAGCGTACGTAAGACAAAATGTAGAGAGTAAAACCAGAGAAGCATTACAAAGGCTAACGTTTATAGAAGGGCAGTTAGAGAATATTTCTAAAAATATTCAGGTCTCTGCCGATAATCTAGAAACGTTCAGAAAAGAATCGAAGATAGTAAATGTAGAGCATATCTCTGAGACAGTATCGGCACGTTTGGATAAATATGAGTCAGAGCTAATGGAAGTTTTACTTAAAGAGCAGATGCTAAATAATTTTTCAGAACAGCTCAAAAGAAACAAACATATAGAAACACTTTCTATAGAAGGAATAGAAGATAAAGAGTCGATACTCGCAGAACTTATGCAAAAACTCCAAGATGCCGTGATAAAAAGAAAAGAACTACGGGAAGACTATACCAATTTGCATCCCTTAGTGCTTAAGATTAATCGTAAAATTTCGCAATTAAAGAGTACGATTGTTAATACTTCAAAAAATCTTTTACAAAATGTGGATAGAAAAAAAGAACTTTTACTTAAAAGTATTGAAAAACAACGTTTGAAACTCAATACATTACCCGAGAATGAACGTAAGTATGGACAACTAGAACGTAAGTTTAAAATGAACGAAGAGATAAAAACGTATTTAATGAAACGTAAATCTGAAGCAGAGATGGTGAGGGCATCAACTGTCAGTAAAAATAGAATGTTGGACCGTGCGTTATTGCCCGCAAACCCTATCAAGCCCAAGCGAGAATCTATTGTTATTATTGGAGCAGTGGCGGGTTTAACCTTTGGAATACTTATGGCATTTATTCTTATACTAGTAGATACTAAGATTAAGGATGAAGATGACATTACGCAGAGCACTGATTATCCAATATTAGGAGTTATACCTTACTTTGATGAGGTTGAAGACAATTTAACAGGAAGAATAAAAGTATTTGAGGCTATTAAGTCAGCCGTCGCTGAGTCATTTAGGCATCTGAGAAGTAATTTGCAGTTTATACAAAAAACAAAAGATACACAAGTGATACTCTTAACCTCAACAGTTGGAAAGGAAGGGAAAACAACTGTTTCAGTTAATCTTGGCGCTATTATGAGTCTTTCCAAAAAAAGAACGATAGTGATTAACTTGGACATGAGAAAGCCGACGCTACATGAAAGGTTTGATTTGCCTAATCATATAGGATTAAGCGAACTTATAAATGGTCGTGTAATTCTCAAAGACGTGATACAAAAAACACGTTACCCATATTTAGACATTCTCTCTTCGGGAGCCATACCCCCTAACCCTAGCGAACTTATACAGAGCAGTACAATGTATGAAATCCTTGAGGGGCTCAAAAAAAGTTATGATATGATTATCTTGGATACGCCACCTATCGGGCTAGTGACAGATGTCAAAGAGCTTATGCATTACGTAGATATTAATATATATATTGTCCGTGCAGGGTATTCTAAAAAAGAGTTTTTAGAAAACCTGAAAAAATTTGATTTCATAGAGAAAATACCAAATTTAGGAATTGTGCTCAATGCTATGAAAAAGAAAAAAGGGAATTATGGCTACTATACAGGTTATGGATATGGGGATGGGTACTATGAAGAGAAAGCGTCCAAATAACAATGATAGATTTTCCATTTTTTAAAAGAAAAGGTTCCTCTGGTCTTCCACAGCTTCGCGTGGATATACATTCTCATCTAATCCCTTCAATAGATGATGGGGCAAAAAACATGGCAGAAAGTTTAAACTTATTACGTGCCTTGGAAGCTGTTGGGTATCAAAAAGTGATTACCACACCACATATAATGATTGATACTTATTGTAATACGACTAAAATAATTATGGCAGGATTAGAGGCATTACAACAATGTGCTCAAGATGCAAATATAAATGTGAAAATAGAGGCAGCTGCAGAATATTATGTGGATGAAGGATTTTTAGCGCATTTGCATTCTAATGAAGTTTTGACAATTGCAGGAGAGTATATTCTTTTTGAAACATCTTACATTGCGAAACCATTACAGTTTGATGAGATAGTTTCTGAAATTCTCTCTGCTGGGTATAAACCAATCTTGGCACATCCTGAACGCTATAGATATATAGATAATTTGGAAGCAGAATACTGTGCATTGAAAGATAAGGGTGTATTTTTTCAAGTTAATCTTAATTCCTTTGGCGGACATTATGGGAAAGCGGCCAAAAAAAAAGTAGAATTCTTAAACAAAAAGGGCATGATAGATTTTTTAGGTTCTGATACTCACCATATTAAACAAGTTGAAACTTTGGCTAAAATACAGAAAAAAAGAGTGTACGAAAGTATATTTAATAATAATAAAATTTTAAACAATAAACTTTAACATAGTTGCCAACAAAGGGCTAATAAAGCTAAAAATATGTAATATGATACTAGATAATATTATAAAGGGTAAAGGATGTTTAAAAGTTTTGTATTTATTGTTGCACTTTCCCTCTTCTTTTTGCAAGGATGTGGAGGTAAATCAAAATATGTATTGCTTCAAAGTGAACATACGGTTGTAGATAATACAACAGATCTAGCGGCTTATGAATATGAATATATTATACAAGCACAAGACAGGTTAAAAATAGCACTTTATCGAAACCCCGAGTTGACATCTGAAGCGAGGGGAGGGGCAAGTCAGCTTGGGCAAGACATGCAAGATAGTGGTGTGCTTGTTGATTCAAAAGGATATGTATCTCTCCCTTTGATTAATAGAATTAAGTTGAAAGGGTTAAGTCAGACACAAGCAGCAAATCTTATCACACAACGATACAAAAAGTATTTGAAAATACCAACAGTATATGTGGAAGTTGTTAATAAGAGGGTTTATGTCATTGGGGAGGTTAAAAGTCCCGGACCGGTAAAGCTTGATAGAGAGAAAATAACGTTGCTCGAAGCGATAGCCCATGCAGGTGATCTTACTGATGCAGCAATAAGAGACAATATTTTGATACTTAGTCGTAATGTAAAGAATAAACCTTATATAAAAAGTGTTGATCTGACAGACTTTGACCAATTGAGTATGGCCAATATGACACTCCGCCCAAATGATATTGTGTATGTTCAGCCTGATGGGTGGAAAGAATATAAGGTAGCTTCAGATAACTTTACTGCACCATTTAGAACTATTGCTGAGATTGCGGCACCTTTCGTGCAGATCAAATACTTGACGAATTAAAATAATCGAGGAAGTTTCGTTCCATGGGGCTTCCTCTGATGATAAGTAGTAGGGCATCTAATTATGGGCTAAACTAGTCTAGCCCATTAATTATTAAATTTTACCACAATCCTAAATTAACCCCAAACTAATACAATTTTTATTATCATACATGCATTAAATTATAAAAGGAATAGAATATGAGGATAAAAAATATACTATTGACACTACTCGTCACCGTTGGAGTTGCACAAGCAGATGTTCAGTCTAACATGGCGCAAGTGCAACTGACATCACAGCTTCAAGGTGTTGAGGGCAATAAAGAAGCAGAGATAAAATCTTTGGTTGGGAAAATAGGAAGTATCGGTTTTTCAACTGTAGCGGCAAATACACATATTGAAAAGTTTTACTATGAAAAGTTCAAAGAAAAAGGGGTGGAGATGATCTCTTTCTTTGGGATGGTAAACATTGATAAATTAAGACCCCTGTTGCTTTCAAACCCTGATTTTGGAGCTTATGCACCGTTTAACTTTTTGGTCTATAAAACCCTCGACAATAAAAATGATGACAACACATGGTTTGGACACTTAGCGTCAGATACCATGCTTGATATTATTGGTGAAAAAAATGCAGACACACGTAAAGAATTTGTAGCGATGATCGACGGATTTGATGGACTTGTAAACAAAGAGATGAAGCCAACAAAAGCAAAAAGATTTGAGCACACCAAAGAACTTCCTAAGAATGGGCTTACAAAACTTGTTAAAAAGTTTGAAACACCTGATGATTTAGAAGAGTGGATAGAAGATTTTGTAGCTGATCATGATGGACGTTTTTCTAAACATAACTTTATTATTGCAGGGTTTATCGATTTTAAGTTTGAGTATGATGACAGAGATATGGCCTTTGATAAATACGATGCATACTGGGTATCACTTCTTTGTCACTTTGAGTTCTCTAACTCTATCTTTAACAGAGGTATGCCAGAAGCAGGTATGTTTGCACCATGTTCTGTATATTTTTATATTCCAAAAGGTACGAACGAACTTCATGTGGGTTATGCAAGTGTGGACAACTGGATTAATGCACTTAACTTCAAAGACCAAAAGCGTATTGACTACATGAGAGCTATCGATGCTGAAGTAGTTGAAACTTTTGAAGAGATGGGCTTTACCTTACTGCAAAGATCGGTGGCAAAGTAGTACATATCTTGTAGTTGCATACGTAAAAAATGTATGTAACTACTTCATTTTATAGCACAAAAAATCTTACTTAGAATCTCTCCGTTTTTACCATTATTAGTATTTCAACGTTTTTTAGATAAAATCACGCAATTATATATAAAGGATTGTAGTGAAGGTTACAGTAAACAAATTAGATGAAGCAAATATCATCGTAAGTGGTACACTTGACGCAGAAGCAATTGATGCCAATGTAGAGAAGTTGGCAAAGCAAGCAGCTAAAGAGATAAAAGTTGATGGTTTTAGAGCAGGCAAAGTCCCCGTATCGGTTGTAAAACAAATGCATGGCGATAAACTTGCAGAAGATGCAGAAGGTGAAGCACTTAGAGCGCTTATAGATGCTGGACTTGAAGAAGCTAAAGTTAACCCTGCAGATATGATGGGGCAACCAAGTTTCAAGAAATATGAAAAAACAGATGCAGGGATTGAAGTAGAAGTAGAAATCTCTTTAAGACCAACATTTGACACCAACGGCTACATGGATGTTATGCCTACTTTTGAAAAACCAAAGGCAGATGCGAAAGAAGTAGAAGCTAAACTTGAAGAGATGGCTAAAGAACAAGCACCATTTACCAAAATTAAACGTAAACGTATGGTAAAAGATGGCGACATGACGCTTATTGATTTTGAAGGTTTTGTAGATGGTACTGCATTTGATGGCGGTAAAGCGGAGAAATTCCAACTTAAAATTGGTTCTGGTTCATTTATTCCAGGATTTGAAGAACAAATAATTGGCATGAAATATGAAGAGGAAAAAGATGTCGTGGTTACATTCCCCTCAGAATACCAATCAGCAGACCTTGCTGGTAAAGAAGCAACATTTAAAGTGACACTTCATGAGATTCAAGAGCAAGCAGAAGCAGAACTAAATGATGAACTTGCACAAAAATTACTAAATGATGAAAAAGCAACACTTGATACGCTGAAAGAAAAAGTAGAAGCGCAGGTTGAAAGTGCAGCACTTTCTAAAGTATATAATGAAGACTTAAAGCCACAAGTTGTTGAAGCATTGGTGGAAAAGTTTGACTTTGCACTTCCAAACAACATTGTGGAGCAAGAGATAGATGCAAAAGTGAATGCACTTGCGCAAAAAATGGATGAAAAAGAACTTGCAACGTACAAAGAGAACATTGACAAACTTGATGAACTTCGTAACTCAGTAAGAGAAGATGCAGTGGCTTCAGTAAAAGCAACCTTTATTGTTGATGCTTTAGCAAAAGAGGAAAAAGTAACAGTAGATGATCAAGAAGTGTCATCTGCGCTTTACTATGAAGCAATGATGTCAGGTCAAGATGCACAGCAAGTGATTAAGTACTATGAAGAAAACAACCTTCTTCCTGCAGTTAAAATGGGAATGATTGAAGATAAACTCTTTGGTAAAATGTTAGGGTTAGAAGGGTAACCCTTCTTTGTGACAAGTGGTTGAGACCACTTGTTAACTATTCTAGTGTATATTCAAGTTGATAATAAATCTATTTAACTATATACTAAATAAAGGTTTCAAATGAGTTATATTCCATACGTTGTAGAGCAAACAGGTAGAGGTGAGAGATCATACGACATCTATTCACGTCTTTTAAAAGACCGTATCATTATGTTAAGTGGAGAAGTTAATGACCAAGTGGCATCTACAATTGTGGCACAACTTCTTTTCCTCGAAGCACAAGATCCAGATAAAGACATCTATTTTTACATTAACTCTCCAGGTGGAGTGATTACTTCAGGACTTTCTATGTTTGATACGATGAACTATATCAAGCCAGATATTGTGACTATTTGTATGGGACAGGCAGCTTCAATGGGAGCTTTCTTACTCTCTTCTGGGGCACCAGGGAAACGTTATGCATTGCCTAATGCACGTATTATGATTCACCAACCTTCAGGTGGGGCACAAGGGCAATCTACAGACATACAGATACAAGCTGAAGAGATACAAAGACTCAAAGATACACTCAATGAGATTATGGCTAAAAACTGTGGGAAAAAAGCAAAACAGTTAGAAAAAGATACAGAACGTGATAACTTTATGTCTTCAAAAGAGGCAATGGAATATGGACTTATTGATAAGGTTCTTACAAAGAGCTTTAGCTAGGATTTCCTATGGTTAGAGAAATAGTTGTATACCCAGACAAAAGATTAAAACTTATTTCAAAAGAAGTAGAATCTTTTAATGGCGCATTGCATGACTTACTGGATGATATGTATGACACAATGCGTTCGAGTAATGGGTTGGGATTGGCTGCTATTCAAATTGGGGTTAATACACGTGCACTTATTATTAACATTCCTTTGCAAGATGAAGAGTTGGAGTATGACCAACCAAAAGACAATACCTTGGAGATGATAAATCCTATAATCGTTGAAAAGGAAGGTATGAAAAAGTTTCAAGAAGGTTGTTTGTCGATTCCTGGTGTGTACGAAGATGTAGAACGTGCTAAACATATTAAAGTAGAATATTTTGACAGAAATGGCAATAAGTGTACAATAGAAGACGATAACTTTTTAGCAGTTGCTATCCAGCATGAGATAGATCATCTTGAAGGTAAAGTATTTATTGAAAAACTTTCTTTCACCAAAAGAAAGAAGTTTGAAAAAGAATGGAAGCGTAAACAAAAAGAGGGTCTTATTTAAAAATATGTCAATTTGACATATTTTTGCCATTTATTAAAAAATTATGCCACACTATAGGTATGAATGCAAAAGTAGATAGTGGTACGCCACCAAATTCGTCAAAAAAAATTAAACAAAAAGCAAAAAATGATGCGATAGTTAATCGTCTTGTTTGTGCTACACTTGAAGGTGTTAATGCTCAAGTCGTAGAAGTTGAAGCTACATTTACCAAAGGGCTTCCTGGGTTTGCCGTCGTTGGTTTAGCAAATTCAGATATACAAGAGGCCAAAGAGCGTGTAAAGTCAGCCTTGCTTGTTAATGCCTTTGTCTTCCCCCCTTTAAAAATCACCATTGGACTAAGCCCATCAGAAATCAAAAAAAGTGGAAGTCATTTTGATTTACCCCTTGCTTTACTTGTGGCACTCAATAAAAAAAGTTTTAAAGAAGACGGGTTGTTTGTTTTTGGTGAACTTGGGCTTGACGGTCGGGTGAAAAGTTCTTCCATGCTTTTCCCTCTTATATTGTCTCTGAAAGAGCAAGGACTTATCAAGCGTGCCATTATTCCTAAAGAATCTATTCAGTATTTGAGTCATATTTCTGGGGTAGATTTTATCGCAGTAGAAACGCTAAGTGAAGCCATCGTATTGTTACGTGAAGCAGAATTTAAAGCAAATGTAAAAAAGTTTAAATATGACGCAGAGATATTAACAGTAAAAGAGAATCATTTTTTCTATGAACAAAAGTATGAGAGTGACTTTTATGATGTCAAAGGACAAATGGTTGCAAAGCGTGCAGCATTGATAGCAGCAGCAGGTATGCATAACTTGTTTATGGAAGGAAATCCTGGGTGCGGTAAGAGTATGATAGCCAAAAGGATTAAGGATATTCTGCCTCCTATGAGAGAGAAAGAATTATTGTCCATTGCAAAACATCAGTTTTTGGATGGAGAAACACCGAACTTTAAAGCTATTCGTCCGATGCGTGCACCACACCATACAGCAACCTCTGCATCTATTTTTGGAGGAGGTTCAGGACAGGCAAAAATTGGTGAAGTTGCGTTAGCAAATCATGGTATTTTATTTTTCGATGAAATCCCACATTTTTCGAAGCAAGTGCTTGAAGCACTCAGAGAACCATTATCCGATAAAAAAGTACATATAGCACGAGTTAATGCCAAGATAGAATATGAAGCCGATATCATGTTTGTGGCAGCACAAAATCCTTGCCCTTGTGGGAATATGCTTTCTCAGACGAAAGAGTGCCGTTGCTCCCAAAGAGAGATACAGCGCTACCAAAATAAACTTTCTGACCCTTTTTTAGACCGAATAGATCTGTTCGTAGTAATGCAAGAAGTACAAAGTTCTGATAACTCAGATGTAACTTCTAAGGCAATGCATCAAACAGTAATAGAGGCTTTCAGGATGCAAAAAGAAAGAGGGCAAGAAAGACTTAATGGTAAACTAAATGAAGAAGAAATTGAAAGCTATTGCATTTTGAGTCTTGAAGCTGAAAAGATATTGGAGTCAGCCATAGGAAAGTTTTCACTTTCACATCGGAGTATTGCCTCTATTAAAAAGATAGGAAGAACAGTTGCTGATTTGCATACAAACGAGAAGATAGAAAAGAAAGATATACTTGAGGCATTGAGTTATAGGAGGAGAAAATAAGGGTTTCTCCTCGTTATGATAAGTGGGCTATATAAATTCTACGACGAACTTGGTCACAATAAATCCACCAACAACAAGCCAGACAAACATACTAAGCGCTGTGTAAATTGGAGCAAGTCCAAGACCTTTAAATTTGGAGAATATTGTACCCATACCCAATGCGGTCATTGCCATGGTAAGTAGGAAAGTATCTATCTCATTCACCATATCTATAAGTTGATGAAGAAAGGTAGCTGTTGCTTCAGGAGACGTTGCAGTGTAAGTTTGAATTATCGAGTTGATTCCAGCTACTACAATAAAATAGACTGCAAACCATGGAATAACAAGTTGTGTTTTTTCAGTTCTTAGTCCCCCATCCTTTTTGGTATCCCAAGCAAGATAAAGACCAAGCACGATAAGCATTGGTGCAATCATAATGACTCTCGTCATTTTAACGATGACAGCAGCATCTGCCATCTCTTTGGGTGCGCCAGGCACAGAAGCAGGAACAGCAACAACTTGTGCCACTTCATGGATGGTTCCCCCTACATATATACCAAATTCTCTAGCTGTCATATGTAAAAAACCAGTGGCATTTTCTATGATGGTTGTATAGAGGACAGGATAGAGGAACATAGAGATAGTTCCAAAGAGTACGACCATAGAAACAGCGATAGCTGTTTTGTACTCTTCTGCTTTTAGGACAGGTTCCGTTGCTAGTACAGCTGCTGCTCCACAGACTGAAGCTCCAGCAGCGGTGAGTATGGAAGTGTCCTTTTCCATGCCAAATATTTTTGTACCTAACCATGTACCTAGAATGAGGGTACTGCTAAGCATTATAAGAGAAACAAGGAATCCATCCATACCCACTTCGGCTATTTGTTGAAAAGTAATTCTAAAACCATAGAGGACAATCGCAAAACGTAAAATCTTTTTAGCAGAAAAAGTGACACCACTTTTCCATGCAGTGGGTGTTTGGTTATGTAATGTATTGGCATAAAAAATTCCCATTACAATACCTATAACTAGTGGTGAAAGCCCCAATGACTTTATGGGAGCAAGATCTGCAATAAAAGTAGCAGCTGCAGAAAAGATAGCAACAAAAAGTATACCAGAGAGAGTTCCTTTGCGATTTGACGTAGAAAATGGCATATATAAACCTCCTTTTTAGTATTGTCTTCAGAAAATTTGATTAAAATCATGAAACTATACTATATTTTTGATATAATTTAGTATATTAATTATAATAAATCAATAAAATATATCAAAAGAGAGATAATTCATGAAATTAACACTCAGACAAATGCAAATTTTTTTAAATGTAGTGACTTCAGGGCACTTAACTAATGTAGCAAAAGAGATGAAGCTTAGCCAATCCGCGGTTTCTATGTCAATCAAAGAATTAGAAAATATTTTAGGACGACCTGTTTTTGATAGAATCAATAAAAAATTGGTACTTAATGAAGTTGGACGTGCCTTCCATAAAGAAATATCTCCAATTTTCAAAAAATTAGCAGATATAGAGTATGAATTTAAAAATTCTGAAAACAAAGGCATGATTAGAGTAGGTGCAAGTACAACAATTGTAGATTACTTGATGCCTTCGATTATTTGTTCTTATATGAGTGCTTATCCTGATGTGAAAATCACACTTAAGGAGGGCAATACAAAAGAGATTGCAGAGATGATTAAAGAGGGGAGTATAGACATAGGTTTCGTAGAAGGGTTTGTCTCTGGTTCTGATATTATTAAAGAAAAAATAGGTATAGATGAGCTGCTGGTAGTGACTGCAGATAAGAATCTTTGTAAAAAATGTCATATTGATGAAATAGCAGACAAGCGCTGGGTTCTTAGAGAAGAAGGGTCTGGAACGAGAGAAGTGTTTTTGGATTACATCAAAGAGAAGGTCGATGACCTAAATGTCTTTTTAGAACTTGGACACACAGAGTCCATAAAAAGTATCTTGATGAACAGAGAGTGTTTGACATGTATCTCCAAGATATCAGTTGAGACTGAATTAGAAGAGGGGAAACTACATAGAGTACCTGTACAAGACTTTGAATGTAAAAGAGATTTTCTTATGATATATCACAAAGACAAGTACCACTCTGCACTCTTTGAAAAATTTGTTTTCTTTTCAAGAAAACTTATGACACAAATGATAGATGGGGGAATAAGTCTCACCATCAATAAACCTAGCTAAGGGTATGCTTCAGTGCTTTAGCATATTCTTGAGGGTGATTGAGATTTGTAAATGCAGTAGTATCTGAAAAATAGACAGTTTTGGGGCATGCCACACTTAATAAATCTTTTAATTTATGATTCCCCTCTTCATAGTGTTTTTTTACTAGTGCTAAAATTGATCTTTTATACAGTCCACAAAGAGGTTCAATACCATTTGGACCTTCTGCTACGATGGCATCGTAGTCTTCATTTCTCCTTTTTGCCTCATGACGTTCTTTCATGAGTGCGTCAATAATACTTTCGTCTACAAAAGGAGAATCAACACTCAATATGAAAACTTCGTCAATCTCTTTGAGTGTCTCAAAGACCGATAGGATTCCTACAAGAGGTGATGATTCTAGGTATTTGTCTAAGATGAGAGGACAATCGAAATCAAATTTATTGTCTTTCACGCAAAGTGAAACATACTGGAAGAGTTCACTTAGCTTCTTGAATTGGTACTGGGCAAGAGATGCCTCTCCTCCAAAAGGCAAGAGTGCTTTGTCTTCCCCCATGCGAGAGCTCTTACCCCCTGCAAATATGACTGCATGTACATAAAAACTCATGAAGTAAAATCCTCCTTTAAAATATTTGTTTTTCGTTTTTGATGAATTATCAAAACAAAAAAAGCCATAAAAGTGATGAAAGATTCAACCAAGAAGAGATATTCTCCATAAATCTGCCCAGAGATGATTGCACCTACAGAACCTCCTAAGCCAAAAGCAATGCCTAAGAAAAATTGCTGCGCAAGTTTTTTCTGTGTATAGAGTGAAAAAACATAAGTAATTGCTGCAGTATGATAGAGTGCGAAGCTAAAGGCGTGCAATGATTGTGTCGCAAAGGTAATCGTTACGGATTCCGGGTAGAAGTGGAGTATCAGCCACCTTAGTGCTGTAACAAGTGTCGCAAACTGTAGAATGTTGAGCAAATTTCTTTGAAGAAGAGGACCTTGAAAATAGAGCATAAAAATTTCACAAAGAACGCCAAAACTCCACATCCATGTAACGATTTCAAGCGAGATGCCATGGGATGTCTCATAGATGGTAAAGAAGTTGTAAAACCCACCAAACCCAACTTGCATAAGAAAAATAGAAACCCAAAAAGCCCAGTATTTTGAGAGTGAAAAAGAAGCATCTTTTTGTGTAATATCATGTGCTGACATGTCATACTTGGTAAGAAATACACCAAATATGAGGGTAAATAATGCTGTGACACAGAGGTAATATAGTACTTCATAGGGGGAAGAGAGTACTTTCCCTAAAAGTAATGCAATACCAATAAATCCTAATGAACCCCAAAGACGCACTTTCCCATAAGCTTGCTTTGAAAGTATTGCTAATGCAATCGCTTCAACATAGGGAAGGGAGATACCCATAGCTGCACCAAAAAAGAGATTGGAAACAAGATAGAGATAAAAATGGTCCACAGTTTGTAAAAAAATGAGTGAACCTATAAAAGTAAAGAGAAGAGATAGCCTATAGATGTGTGGGGTTAAAGAGATGTAGTGCTTAAAGACAAAGGGGAGCAGAAAACGCATAAAAGGTGCAGCAGCATAGATGATACCTACTTCTACAGGGTTATACCCTAACTCTAGTAGTACTTTTGGCATGAAAATAACATACACTCCTACTAGTGCAAAGTAGCAAAAGTAGTACGCTCCTAATAAAGGAGAGAAAAGGGTAAGAGATTTAGTTTTTAGAGTCATGGATTATTACAACAGCAGTTGCAGAGAGTAAATCATGTAAAGTTTTGTTGTCTTTCCTAAAAAACATCAAGGCCCAGCCTAACAATGTAAATAAAGAAAGAATGGCAGAAAGGTTACGAAAAAGTATAACAAACAAAGAAGGTCTATTTTTTGTGTGTTCATCGATCAAAGTAATGTTATAAGCACGGTATCCAGGAGTCTGTCCAGTAAAATGCATAAATACAGTTTGTACTAGAATTAAGGGGATAAGAATATACGACCATCCTATAACTTTGTGTTCTGAAAACCCTTCACGTCCATCCATAATAAGGTAGAAAACGACATACATAATGGGCATAACGAGCATGAAAGCATCGGTTAAAAAAGCTTTTATCTTTAGACGTACGGATGCATAGATATTAGGGGGAAAAGATGGTTTTTTTTCTTTCAATTTTTTGTTTGTTATCACAGTAGTTTTACCTTGTTTAACATCTCTAAATCGCTTGCTACCTTTTGCCATTAAAAATTCCAAATAGAAGAGGGATAAAAGTTTGTACAGCCTAGCTTATTTTTAAATTCTTTTGTATCAGAAATACGAATACCCTTAATGGCGCTATAGAGTCTTTCGGAGGTATGCTTAAAGAATTTTATCGAGATTTTACGCCCAATAGTACCTGTAAAAGAAGAAGAAAAAAGTAAAAAAGGAGTTCTTTTTTTCATATTATTGAAGTCCTTGCGTCATGGTAAAGATAGGAAGCATCATTGCAGCAATAATCACACCGACAAAACCTCCAATAAAAAGCATCATAAAAGGGTTAAGTAGACTGAGTAATATTTTTAATTTATCATCATTTTCTTCTGCGTAGAGGTCAGAAGTATTACTCAACACTTCTGCTACTTCGCTTGACTCTTCACCAAGTGCTAGAGTTTGCATGAAATTACGTTTGAGTTTGACACTCTTTACAAGCTGTAGTGAGTTGGAAAGTTTATTTCCTTCTTCTACTTTGATGGCTGCTTTTTTAAAAAGGTCAGAGAGTTGATAGTTTGCAAAAGTTGCCTTGGCTAAGTTTACTGCTTGGGCATAGGCAACCCCCGAACTTAGCATCAATGAAAGGATGTATGAAAAACGACCTAACTCATGGTTTTGGATGAGGTTGCCTATGAGAGGTACTTTAAGCATTATTCCGTCTATAAATTTGTGAAAAATTTCTAGTTTAGCATAGGCTACTTTAAAGAGAATAATGGAGACAATAATCCCTGTTAAAATATAAAGATAGTTGGCGATGAGAAAATTACTTGTAGAAACAACTAGTTGGGTGATTTCAGGCAATTCTTGGTCTGTGTCCTCAAATATCTGTGTGATTTGGGGCACGACAGATACCAGTAAAAATGCAATGATTAGTATGGCAACTACAAGAATTACACTGGGGTAAATCATAGCACCTTTAACTTGTTTTTTGATTTTGGTTTGGGTAGAAAAGAAGTCTGACATATTGGTAAGCACTTCAACCATTTTCCCGCTTTGTCCTGCAACATTAAGACTCTGAAGAAAAAAGTCTGGCAAGGCATAGATTTTTTGGGCTTGAAGCGCATTAAAAAGAGATTTTCCTTCGTCTATCATGGTTTTTAAAGAGTTAAGAAAAGAGACATACCGCTTTTCCCCTTCATGTTGGTTTTCAAGTAGTTTGATGGCAGTTAAAATAGTCATCCCAGAGTTGAGATACGAAGAGAGTTCTTTGGAAAAGGTCGCAAGTAGCTCTCCAGGCATTTGGCGTTTAGAAAAAGCTTCTAGGGAAAACTCTTTTGTAGGATTGAGACCTTCATGGTAAATACCTTGAGCTTTTAGCTTTTGCCCCGCTTCCTCTACAGAAGCAGCGGTGACTGTCCCCTTAACTTTTTTACCTGTTTTATCAAAACCTTTATACTTAAAAAGCATTACCATCCTTCTTGAAATTGTATGTATTATAACTATCTTTAGCTGTAGTTTGACTAGTGTTTTATGAAAATTAAGTTACATGAGTTCGGTTACAATGAGGGTATTTGAATAGGTGAGTTGTCCATCTAAATTTTTTCTTAAGTTTATCTTTTGCAGGCGGATTTTATTTATGTCTTTATTAATCCTTATTTTTATGCTATAGTATTAATTCTTTTCTAAAAACGTTTAGGGCGTAAAAAGTGATTACAAGAAAAATTATAGAATGTCAACATAGAGGATTAAGTTTGAAAGAAGCAATAGATAATGATAATATCTCATTTAACGAGAGACTTGAGTATGATAAGTTAAGTTTTTATTATATTTCCTCACCAATTATGATTGTAGGCAATCTTTTAGGTGCACTTCTTTTAAGTGCATTGCAGATGAATGTAGTAGACGTATACTCTATTGGGGTTTGGTTAATACTGCAAGTGGTTATGTTTATGTATCAAATTTATCAATATCAACGGTTCAAAAATGAAAGTGAAGAGAACAAGTTAAGAGATGTGACTATTTGGCTAGATAGATATTACACAAATGTGCTGATTAATGGTATTATTTGGGGGAGTAGTGCTTTATTAACATTCCCAGATGCACAGCACTTAATGTATCAAATGATTCAAATGTTTTTTCTTTTTGCAATTGGTTTTGCTTCGATGGGGGTACTCGCAGCCAAAAAAGATTTGTTATTGACTTATGTATTGGTACTTTATTCTCCATTGTTGTGGAGATTGTTTTTCATGGAAGATGAAATTTATTTAAAAATTGCATATACAGTGCTTTCTTTGATGCTTACAATGATACTTGTTTCATACTATTATGGGCGGGTATTTAATAATGCATTAAGCAATAGACAACACTTCATGAGCATTAAGCATACACATGAAAAACTTAAAGAACGATTTTTTTCGCTTTTTGAACGAGCGCCAGTTGGAATTTATTATTATAACAAAAATTTAGAGTTAGAAGATGTGAACACGCATTTTATGAAAATGAATAATGTAGAAGATAAAGAGGAACTAATTGGTACAAAATTAAATGTGTTAAATTCTGATGAAATTGTTAAAGCACATAACGAAATATTTGAGAGAAAAACAGGAAAGTATAAAGGACCATTTGAATCAAAAAACAATGATAACCTTTATGTAAAACTTTCCACAGTTCCTATGCTAAATGCAGATGGCAATGTTGCGGGGGGCATTAGTATTATTAATGATATTACTAATGAGGTGACAGCTAAAGAGAAGATGATTAGAAATGCATATTATGATCTTTTAACAAATATCCCTAATAGAACACTTTTAATGGACAAATTAAAAGCATTTATTTCTCATGATCAGGCTGATAATATTTATGCAGGTCTTTTATTTTTAGATATAGATGATTTCAAAAAAGTAAATGATACATATGGGCATGATGTTGGAGATGGATTGCTCAAATTGGTAGTAGAACGTATTGAAAATATTGTTCAGAGTAAAGAGGTTTTTGCTAGAGTAAGTGGAAATCAATTTGTGATTCTTGTCCCATCATTGGATAAAAATGAGAAAGATTCCCAGAAGGCTATTCTTAACTATATTGCGATACTTCAGGAACATTTTTCTACGCCGTTAAACCTAGTAGGAGAAGAATACCATTTACGTTTTAGTACAGGCATTGTAATCTTTAAAAATAAAGATACGTCAGCATTTGATATATTAAAACGTGCAGAAACAGCTATGTATAAGGCAAAGAAAAATGCCAAAGGAACAAGCATATTTTATGAAAGTGAAATGAGTGACTACATCAAAGAACAACTTTTATTAGAAAATAATATTCATAATGCAATGCAAAATAATGAACTTTCAATACACTATCAACCACAGATGGATGTTGCAACAGGCAAAATTATTGGTGCGGAAGCGTTGATTCGTTGGGAACACCCTACCTTGGGTTTTGTTTCTCCTGGAAAGTTTATCCCTATTATTGAAGAGAGTGGTATTATTATCAAGTTGGAAGAGTGGATTTTTGATCGGGTCTTGAGTGAAGTTAAAATACTTGAAAAAGAAAAAAATGGTTTTACGCTGAATCATATTGCTATAAATGTGAGTACTATTCATTTTATGCAACCACATTTTGTAGAACAATTAATACTCTTGGTCAATAAACACAATGTCAATCCTGAATGGATTGAATTGGAGATTACTGAAAGTGGTGTCATGCGGAATATTGATGATGCCATTAATAAGATAAATGAATTAAAACGCTTTGGGTTTACTTTTTCTATTGACGATTTTGGTACAGGGTACTCTTCTTTAGCATACCTCAAGAAGCTACCTGTTGATGTGATTAAAATCGATCAATCATTTATTATGCATATGTGTCAAGATAAGGGTGATGCCATGATTGTCGAATCGGTTGTTGCTATTGGTCAAAAATTTAATTTAAAAGTTTTAGCGGAGGGTGTTGAAGATAGTGAAACACTTGAGTATTTAAAAACGATTGAGTGTGATGTGTACCAAGGATACTATGGATACAGACCAATGCCTTTTCAAGAATTCTTAGAAATAGTATAAGAATCATGGGTATAAATATTTAGTAACTTTAGACGGTACTACACTACTAGATAAGTGAGGCACTAAATGAAACAATTTGTAGTACTATATTTACTGTATTTAGGAGGATTATTTTTCTTCTTCTACTTTTCTACATTACAATTTTCAGTGATGCTCAATGACATACAAACCAATTTTACGCTTCATATACTAAAACTTTTTCTATCTTCAGAACAAGTGAAAGATATTGATATATGGATAAACCCTCACTATAAGATTATAATAACTAAAGCATGTAATGGGGTTATCCCTATACTTTTTTTATATGCATCTATTTTAGCGTATCCGTCTAAGATAGGGCATAAAATACTTTGGATGGGGGTAGGATACATATTATTTTTCGTGGTTAATATTGTTCGTATCTTATGGGTGGTATTTGTGACCCAAAGTGGAGAGGGACAGGGTGATTTTTATTGGTCTCATGACTTAGTGGGAAATATACTTTTGATGATAACAGGACTAGGACTGTTTGTTGCGTTTATTAAAACATCTTCTAGAAAAATACATACCCCATAGAGTTAAAAACTTGTTATTTTAAAGTGCCAGTAAATAGAGGAGTGCTCTCCTTTGAGCTTGACTTCATTCACCACTGCTGTAGGTCCGGGAGTGTCTGGAGGAGGGTATATATGTATCTCTTCAGGGATAAAAATACTACGGGCTGTTTTTTTCAAAATATCACGGCTATCAAACTCTTTTATTTTGAAATATTTAGAGAGTATTTCATCAGCATTTTTTTTATCTTGATGGTGCTTTAGAATGTTAAGTGTAAGGTAGAGAGAGTCTTCTAAAGAGCGTTTGTTTCGTTCTGAGATGTAGACGATTTGTTTTTTATTGGTTGTATGAATTTGTAGAACGTAAAGAATAGCAAAAGAGATAATCACCACAGAAATCAAAAGTTCTATAATAGTGAATGCTGGACGTAAAACTTTGGTTGTGTGTAGATTTTTCAATAAAACTCTCCATTATCAGAAACCAGTTGTGTGTTTTCTAGCCAATAATCTTTAGCATCTTCGGGAGACTCAAATTGTTTTGCTGTTTCAAAGTAGGTGGGCAAGAAGTAAGAGCCCTCTTCATTTTTTAAGATAATTTGTGTAGAGCTGCCATTAGGGTAAAAATCCATCTTAAGACAGACCTTTTGATCGTTATAGCGTTCATACTCTAAGCGCACAAGAGTATTGCGTGCATCGACGGTATAGGCTTTAATATTTGTGAGGTCTATGGCATTGGTGTAAGGTTGATAGACCGAAGTAATATCTGGTCTTAAAAAACAGGTTTTACAGCGGTTGACACATAATAGTGTAACCTTCCCTGTATAACTTTTTGAAGAGATAATCGTTTTTTTAAGATTGAGAGGAGTAAGCGCTTTGGGCTCAGGTTTGGTGAATTTTATTTTGCTAAAACCAATAGAATATACCAACCCAATGATAAGCACAACAATAAGTAGTTCAACCAGTGTAAACCCTTTTGTAAATTTATGGTGTTTACACTGTGTCATAGGCTATTTACATTCACTTAGCAAGATGTCTTTGTTCCATTCTTCTCCACCTTCACGCCTGTCTGCGGCAAAAGAGATGATTTCAATATCCGAACCTTTTTTGATGTAGACAAATGGCGTATTCCATGCATCTTTTTTAACTTTTTTGAGGTAAGGGACTACAGGATAGTTGGGGTACTTATCGCTATCAGGATTTGAAAGAAGTGCCTGTACCCCTTCTTCTGTCTCGGGGAGCATGCCATTGTCAAGTTCAAATTGCTCAAATCTCCCTGCTAAACTTTTCATAGAGAGGCACATAGTATTTCGTGTGGCTTTACGTTGAGAGTCCATAAGCCCCGGAGCAACAACAGCCATAAGCCCTCCCAAAATGACAATCACGATAAGTAATTCAATAAGAGAAAAACCTGTTCTTAGTTTTTGATAGTGGTTCATTTATATTCCTTAGGTATAATATTTCTAATAATTTTACTTGAATAGAGCTTTTAGATGGATAAAATGCATTTACCCCCGATAGTCCCAAAGTCCCGCGAAGGATTTGCCCTTATTGTTACGCTTTCGGTCTTGTCTGTAGTGATAGCTTTGACGGTCGTGCTCTTGAGTTACTTTAAAGAAGTTAAGTCAGATTCTGACACCACAAAAGCATTGATTCAAGCAAATGTTTATTATGCAGATATCTTAGCTCAATTTAACAAATTTACAAAGAAAAAAAGTCTTTTCTCTCAACTGTATCGCTTCCCCGTAGCATTACGCTCTCCAGATGGACGTTTTTCTATGGTTTTGCGTTGCAAACCGCTTGCAACAGGGGTAAATATTAACTGGCTAGCGATGGAAAGAGCAGTAAATAAGCGGCACCTCTTTGCGGAAGCCCAAAGATTGTTTGACTTATTGGTACAAGAATACGATTTGGAAGAGCCAGATAGACTCTTAGAAATGATACGTATTGAGATAGCCATAGGACGAAAATTTGTGAACCCTGAACAAAGTAGACTTATACAAAAAAACGGTATTATATCTTACCAACAATTCTATGGAATACTGAGCCGTTATGAGCTTGAAGTGGATGACCCCAAAGTAGGACGTATTCCATGGCGTAAATATTTTAGTTTTTCTTTGACATCGGAAAAAATAGATGCAGAGTATAGCGCTGCAGAACTGATTTCATTTTTATTTGATATAGACTTGAAAACAGTAAGAGAGTGGAAGGGCATGGTTCCGCAGTCCTCCTTAGAGTCTTTTGTCAATGATAATGCAGGAAACTATAACGAAAAAAAGAATTTACTCGCAGGGAACACCTTCTTAGGGGAAACGCATTGTGCTGTTGATTTTGGTACAGGGTATAACTTTACATTTGATTACATACAGGGAGAGGCTAAGTATTTTGAATTTTATGGAAAACATTAAGGAGCTGATGCTCATTCATTCAGAGATGAAATATGTCTCAAGTGTACCTATTGAAGGCGTCAATATATTATTGACTCCCCAGTTTTACACTGTTAAACGTGAGGAAATACCTGTGCAGTATGCATATCAAGCAAAACGTATTGCTCCTTCACTTTTTGAAGGGTTACTTGAAAATAGTGAGAGTTATAAATATTTTGTTTTTAAAGAAGAAGACATATGGGTATTTATAGCATATGATTTAGAGCGTATTAAGACATTCTTACAGAGTAAAGGTTTAAAAGCGGAACAAGTCTCTAAAATATATTTCGCAGAACAAGCCGTGAAACATATGACATCTCCTTTGTTGCTCGGAGATGTAGAGGCGTTGGTTAACCTTAATGGCACAATGACCGTGGTGCCTCAAGCAGTGTTAAGTCCAGATGAAAAACCTATGCATCTCTCTTCTTCTATATCTTTAAGTAAAGGTGTTTCTTTTGAAGGGAGGGGAAAATCATATATTTCTACCAATGAATCATATACAATTGCGGTCATTTTAGCCCTTTTTGCAATGCTTTATTTTATTGAAGGATCACGTTATGGAGGAGAAAATGTAGCACAAGAGCAAGAGATGCAGTCATTGCTTGAAAAGTATCCAGCACTTCAGAGTTCTTATACCAGAGAGAGTATTGCTAGAAAGTACAAGGTTATTGATAAAAAAGAACGTAGAAAGCGTGATGTTGTTAAGGCTCTATCTCAAATGATATTTAAGGGGTCTACTTTAACTACACTTTCCCTTAATGATAAAAAGTTTAATGCTGAATTTGCATGCAAAGATAAAAACGTAAATAAAAAACTTCAAGAACTCGCAAAAAAGAAAAAATTTAATGCTAGTGTGCTTACCAATGGAAATGATGTGAAGATAGAAGGTACACTATGACATTTTCGCAACTAAAAGCATATAAAAACGAGTTGATTGTTGGGGCTGCATTTATCATGTTGGTAGTTTCTTTTTTTTATAAGCAAGGGCAAGTCTCTGGTCAATTAGATAGTGCAGCGGGAACATCAGTAGTAGAATTAAAAGAAATTATCTCCTTGAAAAAAGTTTGGGGTGATAAACAAACCACTAAAAAAGTAGATAAACTTAAATCTTTGATTACTCCTTCAAAGCAAACATGGAGTAAAAAAAGTAAAAAGTTAACAGCCTCGTTTAAAAACTTAAGTAATCAAGAGTTAAATAAGCTCGTGACAAAGTGTATGAATTTACCAGTACAGATACAAAAACTAGAGGTAAAAAAACTAGGTGAATCTTATCAATTGGAGTTTAAATGCAAATGGTAAAAAAAAGTGCTTTAATATTTTTGGCTGTGTGGTTTGCCTTATTACTTTTTATGCCAAAAGCGGAGCTTTATCATACATTTGAAGAAGTTTTAGATAAACAGGATATACGGCTTAATGAAAAAAGTATTGATGAAGGTTTATTTACATTCACACTAAAAGATGTAACTATTTATGTGAAAGGTATTGCTTTGGCTCATGTAGATGAGCTAGATTTTTTCACACTTTTATTTTACTCATCACTTGATGCAACAAACCTTACAGTGGATGAGGTATTGCATTCAAAAGTACCATCATTTACAAAAGAAGCGAGTTTCACGCATATGATTTTTACACCCCTTACCGTATCGATTGATGCCAATGGATCTTTTGGTATGATAGAAGGCTCGTTTAATGGTATGGATAATGCTGTCCGTATTGATTTTCTTGAAGTGGGTGACGTTGGAATGATTCAGCCTTTTTTAATAAAAGATGAGAAAGGATGGTTTTATGAAAAATCTTTTTAAACCTGAGATGCTCAAGGTGCTGATAGCTATCTTAACATTTTTACTTATTTTCAAATTATTATGGCTTATTATTCAAATTGGGTGGTTATCTCCTTTAGATATAGACCAAGCAGAAGATAAAAGTAGCAAGTCTCTTTACTATAGAGTTAAGCTAACACCTAATAATATTGCAGCACCCCAACATGTTCCAGCAATAAGTACTACCCGAATAGAAGGAAGTATTAAAGAAATAAAGCTTTTAGCCATTTATAATGCTTCAGATATAGCTGTGGTTACAGTCGAATATCGCAAGAAGACCAAAGTGTTAGGTTCTGGAGATGTGATTAATGGCTTTACACTTGCAGGAGCAGGCAGGAACTTTGCGATGTTTAGTAAAAATGAGAAGAACTATAAAGTATTACTTGCTAAAAATAGTAAAATTTCATCAAATGTAAGCTCCATCAAGAGTATTTCCTCTATCAAAAAGGAAAAAGGAAAAAAAGTCTTAGGTGAAGTGACAAATGAAGGGGATGCCAAAATAATTGACAGATCCCTTCTTGAATATTATGCTAATAATATGAATGAAATTTATAAAAATATAGGTATCGCAGAAATTAAAGAAGGTAAAAACCTTAAAGGCTTCAAAATAAATTTTGTGCGAAAAGATTCACCATTTTCAAAACTTGGAATAAGAAGAAACGATGTGATTAAGTCTATCAATGGGCAAGAGATTACGAGCTATAATGCAGCCTTTGGTGTGTATAAAAATATAAAAGATGTAGACAATCTAAATATGGTCATTATGAGAGGTAAAGAAGAAATGGAGTTAGAATATGAAATTAATTAAATTGGCGTTAAGCGCATTATTATTGTCATCAGCAGTGTATGCTGAAGAAGAACGTGTAGATGTAAACTTTAGGGATTTAAATGTACGTGATTTTATTGAAATGGTTTCAAAGATTACTAAGAAAAATATTTTGATTGAAAGTGAACTCAAAGGAAAGATAAACTTTGTTTCACAAGAACCTATCAAAAAAAGTGGTCTTATACCATTGGCAAACTCTATTTTGAGTAGCAAGGGATTAACGCTTATAGATCAAGGTGAATACTATAAAGTAGTAAAAACAGCAAATGCTGCAGGAGAAGGGCTAGAAGTAAGTAGTACGTTAGATGGAGACACAATGAAAACGGTTATGTTCCCATTGCATAATTCAAATGCAGCAGTTGTGCGTGCTAAAATAAAGCCACTGTTGCATAAAAATGCTAAAGTGATTTCATTTAAAGAAAATAATGTTTTAGCGATTACTGCGTACCCTCGTACACTAAGATCAATTGCTAAAATTATTAATGTGGTAGAAGAAAGAGGAGAAAAAAATTCAGTCGTTCTTGCATTGAAAAATTCAACAGTAAAAGATGTTTTTACCAATGCACAAAATATGGCAAAGAAGCTTTTCCCTCAAACAATTGAAAGCGAAAAAGTTGACATCTTTAAAGATGAATCGACGAATTCTATTATCTTGGTTGGAAAAAATAAAAATATCACACGCATGATGAAGTATATTAAACAGCTTGATCTTGAAGGCGAAGATCAGTCACAAAAAATGTATGTTATCCGTCTTAAAAATTCCAATGTAGAAGAGATGGAAAAAATACTTTCCAAGCTTCTTTCTCAAATGAACTCAGTAGCCATCAAAACCTCTAAAAAAGGTGGTCCTCCACCAAGTAAAGCTATGGTGGTTTCTGATATCGAGAGAAATGCACTTGTCTTACTTGCAACAGGAGAGCAGATAAAAAATATACGTGAAACAGTAAGAAAGATTGACATTCCCAAATCACAAGTCTATGTCAAAGCGAAGATTGTTGAAGTAGATACCAATATGGCAGCGCAAGTGGGACTTAAGTATGGGTTAGAGAGTGGGGCTATCACCACTGCAGGGCTCTTTTCAATGGCGGGGAACCTTGGGGCATCGGCATTGCAGATGTCACCAGAACTTTTAGGGTTCTTGAATACTAATAATACAACAACTGTTTTTGATAATAACGGTAACCCTATTCAGCAAACAAATCCAGCTTTTAAAATTGATGCGACAAACAAAGTATTTGCCTTAGGGGCACAATTAAGTCTCTTGGAAAATAATGGCGCGGCACAGTTGCTCTCTGAACCGTCAGTACTTTGCACAAACAATAAAGAGTCATCTATCTATGTAGGGCAAACTATGTCTATACTTACTCAAGGGCAACAGTCAACAGCAGGTGTTTCTAACATTGTTAACAATTATTCAAGAGAAGATATAGGATTAACGCTAACGGTACAACCAAGGCTCTCTAGTAACAATCAAGTAAGCCTTGAGATAGAAGTGAAAGTGGAAGACTTGGATCCATCATCTGAGCAGATAGCAGACAGACCAACCACAACAAAAAGAACAGTAAAAACCAATGCTATTGTTAAAAATGGTGAGACTATTATTTTAGGTGGGCTTATTAAGAAGGTATCGGGGGCAGGACAATCAAAAGTTCCTTTCTTTAGTGAAATACCTGTATTGGGAAATTTACTTTTTACGCATGACTCAGATGTAGAAAGACAGCAAAATGTGATTATTTATCTGACGCCGTATATTGTAAGAAGTAGTGGAGATTTACAAAAACTTAAATCACTTTTATCCGAACTTGATAAAGTACAAGAGCAATACAACAAATTAGTATTGGAGAATCTTGAGGATCGTGGTGGTGCATTTAAATCAAATGGTTCTGCAAGTGGGAGAATACGTCGTTCTCCAGATGTTTACAGAGGGCTAAAACCAGAAGTAATACGCAGTAAAAGTATGGGCTCTAGAGGGCCCATACCCACAGCTGTCAGACCAGTGAATGCGCCCGTACTAAAGAATAAGGTAAGTAAAGTAACAAAAACAACAGATGCCTCTTCTAGTATTGTGAAGCAAAGGACAGCTGGATCAGAATTACCAAGGACAGACAAGAGAGAAGGTTTCTTTTCTTCACTATTCTCAAGTTCGTCTGCATCTGAGACAAAGAATTCTTCGCTTCAAGGCTCAAGAGGGTACTACAAACCAGACTTTGGAGAGAGATAATGCACTTTCCAAGCCTTCAAGATGTGAACCTTGAACCACTTTGGGAAGAGGAAATCAACCATAAGTTAGCCATTAGGCATGCACTACTTTTCTCTGAAATAAATGGTATTAATACGGCCATTGTAACACAAGAAACACTAAGTGATGCATTAAACTATTTTTCAAAACTCTCACTTGCTTATCCTATAAACTTAGTAGACGAGGAGAGTTTTGAGCGTCTGAAAAATAAATTTTTAGAAATACAAACTGGGTCTGATTTTGAAGAGATGGCAACTGCTTCAGACGAGCTGATAGAAGTAGAGGGAGATTTATTAGAGTTTATCCGTAACTCACAAGACCTACTTTCTTCTGAGGACTCTGCCCCCATCATTAAACTGGTAAATTCTCTTTTCTTTCAAGCGCTACAAAAAGGTGCGAGTGACATACACATTGAGAGTAATGAACGCAAAGGAGAAGTCCGTTTACGTATGGATGGTGCACTTAAAAAACATCTTGACTTAGATAAAAGCATTGTTACTCTTGTGATTAACCGTATAAAGGTTATCTCAAATCTTGACATCTCTGAAAAAAGAGTACCTCAAGATGGTCGTACTCAGTTGAGTATTTCTGGAAAAAATATTGATGTAAGGGTGTCTATTTTGCCTACTTATCATGGAGAAAGAGTCGTTATGCGTATCCTTTCCCAAAGTGAGCATATCCCAACCTTGGAGTCATTAGGGTTCACTGCAGATATTACTAACGACCTCTACAAGTTACTTAATCATGCGCATGGTATGATATTGGTTACTGGCCCTACTGGTTCAGGTAAATCAACTACATTACATGCATGTATGCAACATATAGCAACACCAGATAAGAATATTATTACGGTTGAGGACCCAGTAGAATATAATGCTGATAATATCTCACAAATACAGGTTAATACAAAAGTGGGACTTACTTTTGCTGCAGGATTACGCTCTATATTGAGACAAGATCCAGATATTATTATGGTTGGAGAAATACGTGATTCTGAGACTGCTGATATTGCACTACGTTCTGCACTTACAGGACACTTATTACTCTCAACACTCCATACCAATGATGCTACTTCTTCACTCTCTAGGTTAATGGATATGGGCATTGAAAATTTTCTCATTTCTTCTACACTTTTGGGAGTATTAGCACAAAGACTTACTCGAAAACTATGTGTGGAATGTAAGGAAACAACCGTCTTAGCACCAGCGACAATGGAAGAAGTTGCACTGCCAAGTGAAAAAAAATACTATAAAGCAGTAGGTTGTAAAGCGTGTGACTTTACAGGCTACAAAGGTAGACAAGCTATAGGAGAGCTTTTTGTTATTAATGACAGTGTAAAAGAGATGATGAAAGATGGCTTTAATGATTATCAAGTAAGAGAGGCAATGAAAAAAAGTGGTATGGCAACCATCGCGGATAAACTTAGGGTGATGCTTATCGCAGGTGATACAAGTTATGAAGAGGCTGTCCGTGTTGGGATAATGGACGGATAAAATGATACCAATTCAAGTGAACAATAAAAAAGCCTTTACTTTAATAGAAGTGCTCATTTCTATTGGTCTGCTAGGTATTATTATCGTGGCACTTTTCTCAACAGTCAGTATGATGCGTTCTTCCAATGCACACCTTTACGAATATCTTCAAAAATCTAAAAAAATCACCAAAGCCACCAAAGTCTTGTATATGGATATTGTCAGTTCTGATGGTAATATTACGATTAAAAAAGACGATTTTACGAGACTTTGTATGCTAGAGACAAGAAATTCACTCTATGCACTGTCTTTAGCAAAAGTATGCTGGGTTGTTTTGAAGGAAGACAATACTTTGGTACGAATAGAAGGTAATAACTATGAACTCCCTACACGATTTGAAGATAGAGTTGAAGTAAATCCTGTCATGAAACATATTGAACTTTTTGATGTTTATCACCAAAAAGACAAGGTATTGGTTTTTATTAAACAAAAAGGTGAAAAACCTATTACTTTTATGGTACAGGGTGTGAGTAAGCCTGTTGTCAAAAAAGTGAAGAAAAAGAAACCTGTCAAGAAACCTAACAAAAAAACGCCCCTAAGACAAAACCCTAACAGACCTGGACAACAAACAACGCAACAAGGTATTGTCAATCCTCCTGTAGGAGGCAAAACCTCACCACAAGGCATACAATAAGGCTAATAAAGGATAACTATGCAAGAGACGTACGAAAAACTAGGACTGTTTTATCTAGGAAAAGATATAGATAAAGAGACGATGGATGCTACTGAAGCATTAACCTTGCTGAAAAACAAAAACTTTACGACCCATGCAGCGATTATAGGTATGACGGGTTCTGGTAAAACAGGGCTAGGGGTAGGCATTATAGAAGAAGCTGCGATTGACAATATCCCTTCCATTATCATTGACCCCAAAGGCGATATGGGAAACCTGTGTTTGGTAGATTTCAGCTTTTCAGCTAAAGCATTTGAACCATGGGTGGCTGATGAAGCCAAAGCAAAAGAAGAAGTTGTTCAAAGTTATGCAAAGAAAATTTCTACGATGTGGAAAGAGGGTATAGAATCATGGGGGCAAACACCCCAGCGCGCAGCAAAGCTTCAATCCGTTGAAAAAACCATCTATACGCCAGGTTCTTCCGCAGGGGTTGCTATCAATGTGATGTCGTCGTTAGAGTCACCTCCTTCAGAAGTGATGGAAGACAGTGATACCTTCTCCTCCACACTTAAAAGTACAACAACCTCTCTGCTTTCGCTTATAGGTATAGAGGCAGACCCACTAGAGTCCAAAGAGTACATCTTGCTTGCACAAATCATCACAAAATCATGGTTAGCAGGTGATGCTTTGAGTATAGAAACACTCATCGGTAAAGTCATCAATCCTAGCTTTAAAAAAATAGGGGTACTTCCTTTAGAAGATTTCTACCCACAATCTGCACGTTTTAAGTTGGCAACAAAGTTTAATGCACTTCTTGCCAGCCCATCCTTCTCTTTATGGCTTAAAGGAGATACACTAGATATACAAAAACTACTCTATGATGACAAAGGCAAAGCAAAAGTATCCATCTTTTCTATCGGGCATTTAAATGATGATGAGCGTATGTTTTTTGTGACACTTTTGCTCAATAAATATATTGCATGGATGCGTAGACAAAGTGGTACTTCTGCCTTAAAAACACTCTTGTATATGGATGAGATTTATGGTTTCTTTCCACCTACAAAAAACCCACCAAGTAAAGAACCTATGCTGTTATTGCTCAAACAGGCACGTGCTTTTGGTGTAGGTGTGGTACTCTCGACACAAAACCCTGTAGACTTGGACTATAAAGGGCTCTCTAACATCGGAACGTGGTTCATTGGTAGATTACAGACCAGTCAAGATATTGAGCGTGTTATCGATGGGCTAGGTGGTAAGATTGGTGCGAGTTATAGCAAGAGTGAAATAAAGACGTTATTGGCAAACTTGAAAAAACGCACCTTCTTTCTGAAGTCTGCACATTTAGACGATATTCGACTTTTCTCAACACGTTGGGTGCTCTCTTATCTCAAAGGTCCACTCAAGCGTGATGAAATTGCCACTTTGATGCAAAGCCAAAAAGAAGCACAAAGCATTGAAGTAGAGAGTGTAGAGCGTTTGAATCAAAAAAGTACAGATTTGGAGAGCTATCAGCATATAGATGACTCCATCCCTCAATATTTTGAACCAGACACGGCAGAGTCCAAAAGTTTTACAGCAACATTAGGGGCTAGAGCAAGTGTACACTTTTACAGCCAACGCAAAGGCATTGATGAGAGTAGAGAGATTATTTTCTCTTTACCTTTGGTGAAAATGCAACGTATGATAAACTGGGAAGAGGCCCGTGAAGAAGAGGAGAGTTTTGAAAACTATCCACATACCCCACCTAGTGGTGCAAAGTTTCAGATACTCCCAGATGTGGTAGTAAAAGATAAAGGATTAAAAAGTGCCATACGGGAACTAAAAGATACGCTTTACCGTACACAAGACATAGAGCTCATGCGTTGTAAATCTCCTAAATTAGAGTCAAAGGTAGGAGAATCTCTCTCTGATTTTACTGTACGCCTCAAAGATATCTTGGATGACAAAAAAGAGATGGAAATAGAGAAACTGCAAGCGCGCTATGGGAAAAAAGAGAAAACACTTTTAGACAGACTCTCTCGTGCCAAAGAGCGCGTAGAAAAAGAGTCTTCAGACTCAACTTCTTCTATGATAGAAGCAGGTATCGCTGTACTTGGCGCACTCTTTGGGAAAAGCAGTCCTAGCAAAATAGGACGAGCCGTAAGTAAAGGTAGCAAGATACTTAAAGAGCGTGGAGACATGAGCCGTGCAGAAGAACGTATGGTAGCCATAGAAGAAGACATCGAAGCCTTAGAGTACGAACTGGAAGATAAAATAGATGAAATCAATGAAAAGTACAATGTAGACAATTGTGAAATAGAAAGCTATACCATGAAGCCACGAAAAACCGATATTGATGTAGAAGAGTGTGCTTTGGTGTGGAGGGTATCGTAGGGTGCATTTTAATGCACCACTATAAAAGCTTTAGATTTTGCTGCCTGGTTTAATCGCTTCTGATTTTCCTTCTTTACAAAGAGGGCAATCTTCAGGTGCATACATTTCAAATGTAAAGTCATCTAGTGCAAAAAGAGGTATGTTTTCAGGTAAGGCACATTCTGCTTTAGCCGTATCATTCCCCCCTACACGTTTACAAAAACCTCTGTTGGCAAGTGAGGCAAAAGCAACCACTTTTCCACCCAAAGCTTCTATGGCTTTGGCAGCTTTGAGTGCAGAACCACCTGTGGTGATAATATCTTCACAAATAATGATTTTCTCACCTTGGGCTATCTCAAATCCACGACGTAGTTCCATCCCACCCTCTTTTTTCTCAACGAAAATAGAACGTACATCCAGTGAACGTGCAAGCTCATAGCCTGTCAATACGCCACCGAGTGCAGGTGCACAGACAGTATCTACCTCTATACCTGCATCATGTATCATTGTGGCTAAGGCATCGGTAAGTAAAGCTGCTTTTTTAGGATACTCCATGACCTTTGCACTTTGTAAGTAACGGCTAGAGTGATTACCGCTTGCTAGAAGGAAGTGTCCATCCAGAAGGGCATTGGCATCTTTATAGACTTGTTCTACATTCATGCTTATACCTTAAGGATGTCAGCTTCTTTAGTTTTAAAAGTTTCATCTACTTTTGCAACATACTCGTCTGTAATTTTTTGTACTTGGTCTTGTGCTTTTTTAGATTCGTCTTCACTAATCTCTTTGTCTTTTTCAAGCTTTTTGATTTTATCGTTGCTGTCTTTTCTTACATTTCTGATAGATACTTTTGCATGTTCAACCATACCTTTGGCTTGTTTTACAATTTCTTGTCTTTGCTCTGAAGTCATTGGTGGGAAAAAGAGTTTAATGAAGTCTCCATCATTGTTTGGGTTCACACCGATATTTGCTTCTTGTATCGCTTTCTCAATCACAGGAAGAAGTGTTTTCTCCCAAGGTGTGATAGAAATGGTTGTAGCATCTGTAGCGATTACATTTCCTACTTGCGTAAGTGCAGTCATTGTTCCGTAGTAGTCTACTTTGATATTGTCTACGATACCTGTAGTGACTTTTCCTGTTCTAAGTGTTGAAAAATCTCTTTTGAGTGCTTCAATACTTTTTTCCATATTTGTAGAGGTCTGTTCTAAAATGTCGTTTACCATAACGTTCTCCTAGGGTTTTATTAGGCAGATTTTACCCTTTTTTACCTTGTTATGTATTTAGAGGAGTGCTTTGGTATGTTTAGTTAGTGTGGTAATCAAGGAGGGAAAGACCCCCTTTGGTGAAGCTAGTTAGCTGCTGGTGCGGCAGGTGCTGATGGGGTAGTATCTTTTGGTGTTGTTGGTGCTGCTGGTACAGCTGCATTGTTTGCAGGGACTAAGCTATCTGTGACAGAAGCTGAGTTTGATGCTGTATATAGGTAGCCTAAAACCAAAGTATTTACAATAAATGCAAATGCCAGTGTAAATGTTGCTTTTGCTAAAAAACCTGTAGGCCCTTTTGCTCCAAATACTGATTCATTACTTCCACTGTATGCGCCAAGACCAATGCTTGAACTTTTTTGAAGAAGTACTGCTATGGTAATTGCAAGTGCTAGTACAATTTGTACGATTAAAAGTGTTGATGTCATCTATGCCTCTTTTACTTTTGAGTAACCCAAACGAATATTAGGGTATAATTTCGGGGATTATACCCTAAAAAGTTTGAAACAGTGATGAAGGTTAAGAGCTAGTGCATATAAAAACAAAACAAATATCCAGTGTTGTTCAAGAATTTTCACGTTTTGCACATCAGTATGAGATGTACAACGTGATACAAGTAGAAGTGGCTACAACATTAGTATCTAAACTTCCTAACAAATTCTATAAAAATATTATAGATATTGGTGCAGGAAATGGCGAGATTTATAAAAATTTGAAAAAACAAAAAGTTTCATTTGTTACCTTAACAGTCTTAGATTCTGCCGAAGAAATGTTAGCAATACACCCAAAGCAAAATAATATTCTTAAAATATGTACAAATTTTAATTCAAAAAACCTTTTATCCGATATACCTTTAGCATATTATGATTTACTTATTTCTTCTTCAGCTTTACAGTGGAGTACTGATTTGGAATATACTATGAAAGAATTGTCTTCAATAGCAAATATTTTTTATGGCGCAGTTTTCACTTCTGGGACATTTAAAACCTTGCATGATGTTGCAAAAGTAAATTCTCCAATTTATACTCCAAAAGAAATTAAGGCTGTGATTAAACAACATTATAATAAAGCGATATTTCATACTCAAAATTATAAATTAAAATTTAAATCAACTAGGGATATGTTTCGATATATTAAGCAAAGTGGTGTAAGTAGTGGGGAGAGAAAATTGAATTATTGTCAGACTAAAAAGTTAATGGATGAGTATCCCTTAGATTATCTTGAGTTTGAAGTATTATTTATTGAAGCAAAAAATTAAAGAGTAGCATTTTGAGCTACTCTTTATAGTTAAAAGAATGACTTGCTAGTCGTCTCCCCCGAAGATACCAAGAAGTTGTAAAATAGCTGTAAACATATTAACAAAGTTTATAAAGAGTGAAACAGCAGCATCAACTGGAGAATCATAAGCTCCATTTGCTATATTCTGTGTATCATAAATCGTAAACAGTGAAAATAAAAGTAAAATTCCAGCAGTAATTACAATGTGCATAATAGGACTTTGAAGTAAAAAATAATTTACCAAAGAAGCGACAATGATTACTATCAATGTAATAAAGAGTGGTTTCCCCCAACTTGAATAATCACTTTTTGAGTTAATAGCGAATAAACTCAATGCCCCAAAAAGAACAGAGGTCATTAAAAATGCATTACCTATAACTGCACCCATGCCAGCACCAATAAAAGACGCTAAGAGAGGCACCAATGAAACACCCATTGCAAATGTAAAGACAAATAAAGCAGCCAAATTAAGTCCTGGCTTATTTCGTGTCATTCCTAGGCCAACAAAAAGCATAAAAAGTATAAATCCGAAAATAAACCATTTGTATTGCATGACAATTTCAACATAAGGCATTGCGGCATATGCACCTGCTGCAGCTGCAATCATACTTGCACCTAAAAGCTGATACGTTTTTTTCATAAAACTTATTGATGCACCTTCTTGCGTATATCCTGTCTCTGCTGATGTATAGTCTCTATCATATAAAGCCATAATTTTCCTTCATTATTAATATAATTTCAAAGTATAGTACACGGAGATTAATCTAAGGTTAACGAAAGCACTTATGCTTGGTTTCGCTGGGCTTGTAACTTTTTGTATTCATCTTGGGCTGCTAGTGCTGCAGATTGGTTAGATTGTATTTTTTTATCAGTTATATTTTCATTTAAAGAGGAAAGCTCAGGAGTCGAGCTACAGGCTGAAAAAATGAAGAGAGTTGAGAGTATTAACAAGAGATGCATAGTATTCCTTATAAATAATTAGTGGTTAAGATTATATAAAGATAGTCTTAAAGAGAAATAAGATGTGTTGCTTATTTAGTCATAATTATGTAAGTAAAGAACAAATTCAAAAGAATTTCCCATAAATTCCAAAAAACCCTTGACAATAAAGTCAGTCGGTGCTATAATACGCGTCCAACAACACATGGATGGCTAGCGAGTTGCTAGAAAGAGTGTTATTGAGTG
>Ga0256840_1000175_pt1 | contig 60588 bp, 53 predicted proteins | sample 355202metaG_FD_185969 | JGI IMG/M metagenome (GOLD analysis project Ga0256840, IMG submission 185969) | Hydrothermal vent microbial communities from Mid Atlantic Ridge, Atlantic Ocean - 355-202 | ecosystem: Environmental > Aquatic > Marine > Hydrothermal vents | place: Atlantic Ocean: Mid...
CTTAAAGCAAGCGTAACAGCCGTTACCGTTTTCGTTAAATTTTTCATACTATTATCTAAATTAAAAATTGTTTAAAAAATACCGCACATAAAAAAGGCCACGTTACATAAGTACCCAAGTAAAATTATTACAAACTTTAGCCCGGCCAACAGTGACAGTATTGTGAAATGTATTACATTTTCCTTCTTTATAAGCGTTAGCAATTACGCTGAATCTTATTTACCAATGCCTATAAAAAAGGCCAGACTTGGATAACTTTACGCTATCCAGGCCTAACCAAATAAAAGAACCTTCCCTGGCTCTAGCGTATGCTTTAGTTCACTATGGCGCTAATACATCAATGTTCAGTTGACTGCCAAATACAGTTGGAACTCGGCAATTATTTATTGCCGCAGTTGAAGTTCCATGTGAATATGGATTGACAGGTGCAGTCAGATCCAACTTAGCATTTGCCGCGACGGTATTAAACTGTGGTACTGCCAGATAGCCACTAGCACCAAAGCTATGTACAAAGCCACTGTTAAGGCTTGCCAGTACAGTAGGATTACCCAATGATTCAATCACGTCAGTAGCAATAGTTGCTACATCACTGCTTAATGTTGCAAAATGATCATTGTTATATTGAAAAGTTAACTCAGCCCAGTCAGTATAGGTACCATTTGCTACATTCTCTAGCGTAGGAGCCACTCCGCCTATCTTAACGAAACGGAAGTAATCAGATTTTTTCTCTAGTGACTGAATACCAATAGCCCAGCGCTTACCGCCCGCAGTATAAAGATTATTAAAACCGTTTGACGCGTTAGTTGCTGTTTCCAATTCATTTAAACAGTCAGTTACATCACCTGATGAAGACAGTGCATGTACTTGAGTTGCAGGAACACCTTCTGGAAAATTATTCCCAGGAACTGGTGGAGTTGCAGCATCTGCACACGGATAGTTAAGGAAGTTAATGCCATGCTGTGCCTGAGTGCCCGAGCCTTTGACCCGGCGGCAAATATGTACCCGGTTATTTCCAGGTCGATCAGCCGCATCAGCCAAGCTGACTAAATCGCTATTACCGACTCTAAAATCAGTCCAGCTTGTTAGCTTACCCGTATGAATGCTGGCAATTTGATACTTACTCAAACTAGGCATACATGCTTTCGTTTCGCTTCCTACACAAGCGGAACCCAATTGCGCAGCCTGTAAAGCATTCCGCAAACTTACAGTGACCGGTACACCAAAAGTCAATGCTGCAGTAGGCTTAACAGTCAGCAATGCCAGGTCAGCTGCAGAAACCGGAGAAAAACCAGCAGGTGTATTTACACCTGTAAACTGACCAGGATCCACATCAGATACACCAAAATCTGGTATTATTTTTGAATACTTAGATGAAAGATTATAGTCACAGGTTATGTTATTATTTGCGTCTACCGTTCCGCAAGAACCTGCACCCACATTGCTCAGACCTGAACGAGAAACACCAGGAATTTGTAAAAATTCAATTGCAGTTCCTGCTATTACAGGGCTAACGCCTTGTGCAGAGCCGCCTTCACTACGCTTATAAATCAATAGATTTGGCTTAGTTGCGCCCAGAGTTGGGTTTAATTCACACAAATAGGCATTTTGCTTTTTACCATTAATATTGTCTTTATATTTAAAAACAGTGGTTCCAGCATCGCAAATTTCACCGGTATCAGCAAACAGCTTTTCAATAAATTTACGGGCGGCCGAAGCACCTGATAAAAATACATAGCTGGTGTTGGCCGCATTAAACTGCGGCTTACCGCCAACTACAGGAATCGCTGCATTTGCAGCATTCGATAGCATAACAGCAGAGATTGCTGCGCCTAATAATAATTTTTTCATAATTTTATCCTATATTTTAAAATAATAAATTAAACAGTCTTTCTTTTACGGCTAACACCCATTAGACCCAGCATAGCTGAACCAAACATCCATACTGCAGCTGGCACTGGAACAGCAGATAAAGTTAAATTGTTGCCATCTAATTTCCATGATGCAGCAAATGCCTGTTGTTGAGCCGCATAAGTTACAATATCTACATCAGCCAATTGAAAGGCAATTTCTTGGCCGTATATGCCATTGGGGTTATAAGTTGCACCGCCCCACAGCTGATAAGAACCTGCTCCCTCTTCGTGCTGTCCAATATGATTATCGCCATCAATTACTAAGGTTGTTTCATGTAAATTATAAGGATTAACCCCCCCAACAGTATCAGCGTTTATATTTAGGGAATGAACATTAATAGTTTGTGAAACAAGTCCAAGAGCAGTAAAATCTGCATGGGTTTCAAAAAAACTATCATCAGTACCAGTAATTAAAACATTCGGTGAATATGTCGCTTGATTAATGCCTGCTGTTCCTACAACGTATTTTGTGGTCGATGGATTAAAATCTGCATGACTAATAAATGCATTCCATTTAGAATACTGTCCCAAATCAACATTGACCAAATTCCCCACAGCATCTTTATTAGCAATTAATGATGCCACCGTGATACCTTGTGTACCAGCTATACTTTGACCGCCCAAATCCAGAGTAAATGTTTGCTTTGAAGTGGTGTCGTACACTGACAGCCAGGCTTCACCATTTAAGCTGTTATCATTCAAAATACTCGCATTTGCCGAGACCGCTCCTAAAGCAAGCACTGCCGCAACCATATTTTTTGTAAATTTTTTCATGTTGTCCTCAAAAAAGTAATATTAATAACTATAAATAACGCACATAAAAAAGCCGGATTGCCCATTCAGTTAAAAATGATTTGCAACCCGGCTATCTTGCTATTAAGACCCGCAGCTTTCCGTCCCTATCTCACGATAGGTTTGGCAACATGTGAAACCCGACAAAGAATATCCCTTGTTCAGCGATTGATTGCCATTTCCTTTTCAGCTGAAAATCAATCGCTCTATGACACCTGTCAAACTTGAGTTCTTACCCTGAACTCTGAACGTGGCTGTATTTTTGCATATATTTTTTTTATTAAAGTGACAATTCAATTAAAGTAATGTGAAATGTATTACAGGTGCTTTTTCTGTTAACTTTTTATTATCTATTTTAAATATTTCATTTATATTAAATAAATAAGTCATTACTATTAAATGTATTACAAACTGCTATTAATAATTAAATAATAAACTGTAAGAAAAATGTCATATTTTTAATATACATTAAAAGTGATAATCAGTTACATAAGGAGTTTATTATTAATGAAGGATCGCAAACACATAGTTTCTTTGCGTTTGACCCAGGATGACAGGGAGTCGATACAGTCAATTGCCACACGCCTGTTAGTCAAGGAATCTTATATCTACCGTTTTGCAATTAACCAGCTTTTAGTGCGCCTTGAAAAATTACTAGACACCTCTAACAGAGGCATTAGGCTGCTGCCGCTGTTTTTAGATTTAAGAGAGGAGCTGAATTACAATTTGGGGTTTAAAAAAACGCAGCTGTATAACATCATTAATTTTAAAGAATTATCCCCAGAAAACCGTGTATCAATGGATGATGTTGAGCTATTGATCCTGCCTAACCATGCAGTCAGATCCCGATTGGCAAAAATACATCCGGCTCCGGAAACAAATATTGATACAGACGCTTGGTTAAAACAGTATTTTGAGCAAAAATATTTGCTCGGACAAGGAGGTTGAAGCAACTTTGGACTAAGCTGTACCCGAAAGGGAGCGCTACCCAATGTCATTAAGTCAAGAGGCTTATTGAGCTAACTAAGCCTGGAGATGGGGCTTTAGCCCCGTATTTGCAGGGACTAAAGTCCCTACTCCGAATGCTTTATGCTTAACTAAACGACATTGGATTGCATCCTCTTTATTCTTATCTAACAATCACATTAGAGTATTTTAGAACAGCCTTAATTTTTGTAAAATTCAGTTGATGCATTATCCTAAATAAATCAGCTGAACGCTTAGTTTAACGGTAGCTTGTTAAATAAACTGTTTAATCCGGTTTTTCACTATTCACCAGATCAGTGAGTGTATTTCGCTTCACGGTTTTGTGCTCAGCTGATTTATTAAGGATTATCACAAATCAGCGTCCCAACCTTATTTTTTTCCGCAATTTATCCCCGCAGACCCAGAACTCTCTGCCCAGTAGCTGACTTGCCTTACTGGAACGATAGTTCACATCTGCGAGAATACACGCCCTTGACTTGCCTGGCATAGAATATTGGTTAAGAAGATGGCCTTCTTGTTATAAATACCCCCAGTAGAGAGGAAAAAAACAGTAAAAATGCAGGAGGAACAGGAACTGGTGCAACTTCGGAAAAGGAATTGGAAGCCGCAGTAAATTGCAAAAAGCCTGTATCTCCATCTTGCAGCATCAATGTCAAGCTCAACGTGCCGAAATCATTTGTAGGGTCAGTCAAAAGCCCTTCGTTAAAAATACTGGCTTCACTGCTGGAATTAGAAGCCTCATCCAGTAGCTCTACTAGTCCATATGAAGAAACAATACTGTCATTTAGATCACTGGCATTTGCATCAAGAGTGTAATCAACACTGATCTTCACCTCACCGTTACCGCTTGCTGTATATTCGATTTCATATAGTGCAGTCGCTGCGGCAAACCCCTCTGGCTCTACATCAACCTGACTTAAAAGAGTGTCCTGATCTACAGCAGATGAGGCTTCAACAAATGCACCGTTGTCCGAAAACAATACTACAGAGCCGGCATTGGTATCTTCGGAAAATTCATCATTGTCATTAATTGTTGTTTCTACAGAGCTATAAAAAGGAGATAAGCCTAAGGTTGCATTACCTGCTACTGATATAATATTCAAGCTTGTAAGGTCTATATATGCTGAATTTCTTACTGTGGCGGCCCAAGCACCTGTACTTGAAACAAAGCAAATTGCAGCTAGCAGAGTACGTTGCATAGCCGTTATAAATTTAGTTCTCATTTTAGTTACCTATTTTTTGTTTTACTTTCGGATAGCCCCGCTTTAACCTAGAAATCAGCTGGATCACGATTTCTAGCACAAGCTACATGGATGTAGTGAATGTTGATTATGCAGGAGCATTAATCGACCAAAGCACGTTAAACCAATAACTTGCACTATAAATTCGCGCCCAGCTGACCTTTCTAAGTTTAACTGCGGGACTACAAAATGAATAAATTACCGAGGTACTTTAAAACCAGTGATTTTTATAATATCACTGGTGGGGTAACCGTCTACATCTTCGCAATCACTGCCTGCAGGACAGTTGCTATCATCACTGTGCTGAATTGATAAATAGGCAGTTTTACCATCGGCGGAAAAGCCAAAGCCAGTCGGTTCAGCAGTCGCATCCTTAACAGACAGAACTTTTACGCAACCGTCAGATTTAATGTCGCGGTCTTTACCGTCAGGCAGACAGGCAAAAATATCGCCATGGGGATGATCTTCAATAACATACAGGTTACCTGTGCCAGGTTGAAAAGCAAGGTTATCAAATGAGTTAAAATCAGAATCACCTTCTACAAAGCGATTAACAACCACACTGCGGGTATCTGAATCAGCCAGTAATGGATCACTGTCAACGCCACACATAACTTCTGCATAATTCTTTGCACCTTCATTACCTGTGTTGGTCCAGCAAAAACGCACACCAGTACCGTCATAGGCAGGATCACGATGTAAATCTTCAGGGCGATAATATCCTGTTGCGCCCGCTGCATCTGCATCATCTCTAGCATTTTCAGCCGTTACAGAGACCCACCCTGCGTTGCCAATTTCACACCCTTGACCAAATTGCTGCTTAGAATCTTTGCAACTTACCTGCATAGCATAAACGCTACCCGCTGCTAAAGGCGATTGTGCTAAATCAGAGATTACACCGCTGTCAGAGCGTGGGTTTTCAGGAACAAACTTGAACATTGCTCCGCCATCCTTATCATCCGCATCAGTACCAGGACGCCATTCATCCCCAGCAATAACAACTCCCGAATCAAGAACCGTCAAACCTTCCCAAGAAATCATTGGCAAGGCCGTTCTTTTTACAACATGAGCCGGATCATCATTAGCGCCTGTTGCACGATCCGAGATGGTTGCATTTGTATTAAGTACATCCATAATTTCATAGGCACCGCCATCACTCCTTTCTTCGGTTGCCAAAATAGTGCCCCATGAAGTCAGACGAATACCATCACAAGACCTCATGCCACGAACAATCGTTGTAACTTCTCCGCTTATTAAATCTATAGCTTGCACTGAAGGATTGTACTTCCCATTGTCAAGTTGTACACGACCACCTTCATTACACCAGATAGTGTGAGTAGGATTCTCTTCAGAAGGCCAGAAAGCAAACATATCTGATACATGTGCGGCTTTGCGAGTTAGAATCGTGGCATGAAGACCCGTAGCTAATTTAATAAGATCATTTGCGTTCTGCCCTGGCACCCGGTCAACCTGTGCTGAAGCCGAGTCAGTAATAGGTTTGACGAAACCAAAATATTTAAAGGCCTGCGCTTTAAGTAAATGTTCGACTTTTGCACCAAAGTCACTGGCAGCAAATGCAGGGGTTGAAAAACTGGCCGCAATAGCGACACCAAGTAGTATTTTTTTCATTATAAATATCCTTTATGTGAGGTGTGTTTAATTAATGAGAACCAATATTTGTTATTGATTCGAAGTTGATACTACTCGCCAAATATGAAATAGGTATTACAGACAAGTTACAGACAAGTGACACAATTTAACATCCCAAGTAGGCAGTCAGTAACGGGATATAGCCTTTTTCTAAGCTGCCTGTGCGGCAGTGAACTGGGTCTCCCCGTCAAGGGATGTTCCATCGGATTTCTAAGCTGCCTGTGCGGCAGTGAACGATTGAAAAAAGGTACAGGTCAAGTTATGGCTTTTCTAAGCTGCCTGTACGGCAGTGAACAAGCTAATACCAGCACGCTGTATTCAAAAACCGCCATGTCTTCAGCCGGTTCCAGCAGTGACATTTGCCAAGGCAATGCTTTTAAAAGTAATAGCCAATTTCTAATCTGATATGATCATCATCACGAATAGCATAGCTTGGATCTGTTATTGGTGCACCGCTATACAGTCGCATTTCCAGATCGACCTTAAAACTATCACCTAGCCGTCTGCTTGCTTCAATGTTATAAAACTTGCTGTTATTAGTACGGTCAAACATAATGCCTGCTAAAATTTCAGTACTTTGAACATCATTAAAAGCAAATCGCAAAGCAGTTAAAAAATCATCCTGGAAGGGGGCCAGCCTATTGTTAGCGCCTCGGGTATCATACATATATTCAACTACAAACCCCAGATCCAGCCCGGAGCTGAAAAGATCAAATAAGGTGTATTCAATACCTGTAGTCATTGCATAAAATGTATTTCCCTGCCCCGAACGCATAATTCCTTCATGCTTAAAAATCCAGTCTTCGTGAGTCAGCTGCAAATCAAGCCCCGTTTGATTGATCAGTTCATAGTATGGTATCAGCTGCATTGAACCCGATGGCGATAACTTTGCTTTAAACGTTGGTTCTCTGCTGGTGCCATAAAAATGAGAAACACCCACATCCCAATCACCGATGACATGAGACCAACGTACGGCATAAGCCATGTGCTTCTCAATGCCATGATGCTCAAATTCAGCCTCCCCTACACTCACTTCCGGAAAACTTCTGAACCGTCCTTCACTGCCAGGAAAGGTGCGTTCTCTAAAGCCCGGCAAAACAAATAGATCTACTGTTCCCCAGTCCCTTATGAGTGCCAAATTAATCATGGGCTGACCTAGTTTATCTTCAGTATCGGTATTTTCAATCAGATCTGTCTGATTGATGATATCAACTAAATGCAAGCCTTCTGCAACGCCCCAAAAAACCTTTCGAAAGCCAACGCGCAGCTCCCATTCATCTTCAGATAATAGCCAGGTTAATTCACGAATATCAAAATGAGTGCGCCGATTATCATGCTGAGAATATCTAAAAAAAGGGGAAAAGGTAAAGCTTTGTTTGCCATTATCCCATTCACGATAGAGTTCTGGCTCAATGGCTCCCGATATATAATTATTATGCTGCTGAGAATCTAGTTTATGATGAAAAAAGCCTAATTCTTCAACACTGATTTTTCCAGACAACTCCCAATCAGAAAAGTAAGCGCTGCTTTTAATAGTTTCAGTTGGCTCACCTTTGATATTTCTAGCATCTGAAGCCACAGGCATTTTAATGGAAGTATCCAGTACATTTTGCAATATATTATTAGTTGCTGGTGATACAGCTAAACTCAATAAGATATGGCTATCATTTTTTTTAACAATGAACTTATCTGGCTTAACATCTGCTTTAAAATCAAATACGACTCTTAAAATATTATTAGCTCTTTGACTAGTCCTTATTCTCTCTACGTACAACGATTTATCGACTGGTGCTACAAAATCATTTGCTAATGTTACATCATTAAAATCTATAACTAAGCGGTCAGGTTCAGTAAGAAAAAATGTTTTATTTTCAGTTTTGCCTGTTAAAGAAAAGTCAACTTCAACTTGTCTGTCTATACTTTTTCCATAATTTATAGATAAAAGCTGGGCTTGCTGTGCATGGCAAACTCCACTGACAAACAGGGCACATAGAAAAAAAATATTTAATTTTTTCATAATAATTAATTTTTTTATAATTTTTTAATAGATTTTATAAGTTAAGAATAGCGCAATATAATAACATTGACTCTTTTTGACAGGGATTGATAAGTCTATAAGTCGACTGCATCACACGACACCCTCAGACTAGGAAATATGCTTCTAAAAAACGAGGAAGGTATCAAGAAAATACGGAGTATGGAGTTTCAATATCTTAGCTTATACCATAGCCTGCCCAGCCATTCATGGATAGCCATGGAACTTATTTCAAGAGCCCGTGCGGAAGGCAAGAAAGAAAAAATATCGATTTTAGACATTGATAAGAAAACTGTCGGAGCAGGAACAACAGTTAGCCCAACACGTTTAAACTGTTCAACAGCTCTTCCCATATGCATGGCATGAGTAATAAGAATAATACGACTTACCATGTCATTTGCTAAAATTTTCTGAGAATAAAGCGCATTTTCTGCTGTATTTCTACTTTCAGGCTCTAGCCATCGGACAGGTGTATTAAATTCCTTTTCGAGCACTCCAGCCATCAAACTTGCTTCGCTTTCGTTTTTTTGATCAAATACGCTGCCACCACTTACCAGAACCGGCAACTTTGTCTTTTTTGCCAAGTACGCCGTATAGCGTACACGCTGTAATGTTCGGTCTTTTAGTGTTATATCGGCATCATATTCAAGCGCATTTTTACTGGCCCCGCCACCAATAACGACAATAGCCTGAGGGCTAATTTCATTTATTGAAGAGTAATCTAGCACAGGGTACTGCTGCTGAGATTCAGCTAAAAATAATGCAACAATAGGGAGGCTTAGCAAAAGCAAACTGAGCAGAGGAATAAGTAGAAACCCTCCGCCCTTACCTTCGTTCTTTACTACATAAAAAAAACCAAAAAAAGAAGCCATCAATAAGCTGGCGAGCGGCAGCAATAGGGTTTTTATTACATAAATGATCCAAATATCCATTACCGACTATCTAGCCCCTTTACCCCATAAAATTATTTCAATGGTATGAACAATAATTGTAAAATCGAGGAATAGACTATAATTTTTTACATAATATAAATCATACTGCAGCTTTTGAACGGCATCTTCTTCGCTAGCGCCATAGGGGTAGCACAATTGAGCCCAGCCTGTTATGCCCGGCTTTACACGATGCCGCTTGCGATAATAAGGAATATTTTTATCAAACTGATCAACAAACTGTGGTCTTTCGGGGCGAGGACCAACAAAGCTCATATCGCCTCGAAAAACATTCCATATTTGAGGCAGTTCATCCAGCCTCACCTTTCTTATAAAAGCACCAATGCGAGTCACCCTGCTATCATTTTCTTTAGCCCACTGTGCTCCCTGTGCTTCGGCATCAGTTCGCATACTTCTGAACTTGATAACATCAAAATTTTTATCTAGCTCACCAACGCGTGTCTGTTTATAAAAAATAGGACCTTTAAATCCGCTTTCAATATAAATGGCGCAGGCAACTATGAGCATAAAAGGCCAGCTGACCATCAGTAAAGCAGAACTGGCTAAAATATCAACAAACCTTTTTCCATAAATCCTCAAGCCCCCATTGGCAAAGCCATCAGAAAAGACAAACCAGCTGGGGTAAATATTCTCCAGATCTATCATTGATTTTTCTCTTTCATAAAAAGTCAATAAATCAAGGATATCTATGCCATGCACCTTGCAGTCAAGCAAATCATCCATTGGAAATGCACCGCGCCTATCATCCAGTGCCAGCACAATTTCATCTATATCGAACCCTTTAACTACAGACAAAATACTTTCATATTCTGAAATTACTTTGTGGCCAGTAACCACTACAGGCGCGTTATTTAAATTAAGGCATGCTGTTATTTTAAACCCGCGATGAATATATTCGTTATTGCTTTCTACTAATTTTCTGGCATTCTTCCCTGTACCAATAACAAGAATTTTCTTTTTTAGATCAGAGTTATTTATATATGTATAAAACAAATAGCGACAAAATAAAATGCCTACCCCAGCCAGTGCAAATGAATAAAGCAGTACACTTCTTGCAATTGTAAATTCAGGGAAAGAATAATAGATGACTAACAGTACAATTAATGCTGATACAAAACTAATGCCTATTCTAGGCAGCAAATGATAGTCATCCCAACTTAAGCTGCGCCGATAGAGTCCTAAACCAATATTAGATATAGTGGTTACAATAGCAAAAATGGCACTGGAAAGAATAATATAATCAGTTGAATACCATGATGAGCTATAAAAAAAACGAAAATCAGTCCCCCAGTACATAGCAAAAAACAGTACTAAAAACTCTACAATAAATAGTCCTATGTATGCACTGGATAAATAGTGTCTAAAAATTCTAATCATATTTTCTTCACATCAAGTTATTTTTAATTAATAAATCATTTAAATGCCTAATGGGTATTGCATAGGTGATTCCGCTTGGTTTAGAAAGCATATTCTCTTTACTTTCTTTTACAAACACTTTGTTAACAATACCTATAACATGCCCTGTTTCTGGGTTATAAACAGGGCTGCCACTATTTCCTGGGTAAGCTGTAGCATCTAATTGATAGACTTCAAACGGATCTCGCAGCCGTCTTAACAGCTGAGCATTTATTTGCCTAGACCTTATTGCAGGTAGAGCAACTGGAGTGACCGCAGAAACGATTCCTTTATGTGTTACCGGGTAAAGCCCCAGCACCATCCCTATCGGATACCCTGTAAAAACGATCGATTGGCCATCACGGACCGCTCTTTTAGATATCTTCAATGCAGGCAATGTACCTGAAACAAGTTGCAATATTGCAATATCGTGCACTTTGTCAGTTGCTATTGCTTTAACTTCCAGCACGGCTACTTTTTTATTTTCTCGTACAAAAATAGCGATTTTTTCAATGTTTTTATGGTCTATTTTTTTAGGCAATACATGTGCATTTGTTACAATTAGACGTCCATTGCCAATTGCAAACCCGGTTCCTAAAAAAATACTTTGTGGGGACCGTTTCGGCATAAATGTACCTACAGCCACAACCGACCCTTTTATTTTTTCAATAATATCAGGTAAAGAGTCGGCATTTACACTAGCAGATATTAATGAATTTAAGATAAATACAAAAAAATAAGCTAATTTCATTTAAATACCATCAAGCCAGCAAAAAACATTTATTATGTACAAAAAATTTTGGGTTCAATTTAAGTGTCTTTAAAATCTATGCCAATATTATTTCATCATATTCTTTCTTGCTCGGCACAAAACCATGCCAAATCAGTTGCATTAATCCATAAAAAAAACACATGGTCATATCAGGAGTTAAATGAACTTACTGATAGGCAGGCACTAGCTTTACAAGAAATCGGTCTAAAACCGCAGGCTCGCGTTGGCATTTTTTTACCTAAACAGCTAGAAACTGTATCCAGTTTTTTTTCTACAGCTAAAGCAGGTGGTATATTTGTACCTATCAACCCTGTGTTAAAACCGTCCCAAGTAGAGCACATTCTAAATGATTGCAGCGTACAAATACTGATTACCTCAGCATCTAGGCTAAAAGTTTTATCAGAAAAACTGTCTCGCTGTTCAAGCTTAACTGCTATTATTATAGTCGAAAATAAAATGCCTGAGACTATTTCGCTGTCTCAATCTATTTTAACATGGAATAATTTTCTTTCCCTAGCTAAAGACAACAGCTCTTATCCGCAGATTATTGATACAGATATTGTCGCGATCCTTTATACATCAGGCAGTACCGGAAAACCAAAAGGAGTTATTCTTTCGCATAGAAACATTATTGCGGGGACAAAAAGCGTTTCAAAATATCTAAATTTAACCTGTTATGACCGACTGCTAGCTGTTTTGCCACTTAGCTTTGATTATGGCTTAAACCAACTGACGACCGCTCTTTATTCCGGCGCATGCTGCGTTATGCTCGATTATCTTTTACCCCGTGATGTCATTAAAACGATTGAACAAAATAAAATCACAGGCGTAGCTGGCGTTCCTCCGCTATTTGCACAAATCAGCTCATTAAGCTGGCCAGAGTCAATAAAGTCACATTTGCGCTATTTTACCAATTCAGGTGGCAAGCTAGCTGTTTCAATCATTAATACACTTCAAAAACAGCTGCCCAATGTACAGCTGTTTTTAATGTATGGATTGACTGAGGCATTTCGCTCCACTTACCTCCTTCCCGAACAGCTTAAGAATCGGCCTGATTCAATAGGAAAAGCCATTCCAAATGCAAAAATACTGGTTGTCAGAAAAGATGGCAGTCTCTGCAATGCAAATGAGCCTGGTGAACTCGTGCATTGCGGCTCTCTTGTTAGTCTTGGCTATTGGAATAACCCAGAAGAAACTGCTAAACGCTATAAACCCGTCCCCACCCAAATCCATGAATTGCCTATAACAGAAACCGCCGTATGGTCGGGAGATCAAGTCAGTTTTGATGATGAAGGCTATTTATATTTTATTGGCCGTGATGATGAAATGATAAAAACATCAGGCTATCGAGTAAGCCCTACTGAAATAGAAGATGAACTGTACGCTTCAGGGTTAGTTAAAGAAGCGGTGGCTTTAGGCATAAAACATGAAACATTAGGTCAGACGATACATGTTTTTGTCACCGGTAAAAACAGTAACTGCAATTGTCAGCTAGACTTATTATCATATTGCAAAGAAAAACTGCCAAATTATATGGTACCTGAAAATATAACAGTTTTAGATGCTTTCCCTAAAAATGCAAATGGCAAAATAGATAGAGTTGCCCTTACCAGTAGTTCGATTTATGAATAATATGTCCCAGCACTATACGCCTCTTAGTAATTTTCAAGTTAAAAATAATCAGCTTTTCCTTTCTGGCGTTGCATTAAAGCAACTCTCAAACCGAGTGGGTCATACCCCCTTTTATGCCTATGACCGTTCATTGATCACCCGGCGTTTTTTTGAATTAAGAAAAAACATGCCTCATGATCTTAAAATTCACTATGCAATAAAAGCAAACCCAATGCCTGCTTTGGTACAGCACATGGCAACCTTAGCTGATGGTTTTGACACCGCCTCTGCTGGAGAAATGAAAACAGCCCTTGATACCACAATGAATGCAAACAATATTAGCATTGCGGGCCCAGGAAAACGTCCACAAGAAATACAGCAGGCGATTGCCGCGGGAATAACCATCAACATCGAATCAAAATCTGAACTCTCAGTAATTGAAAAAACTTCTAGCCAATTAGGGCTTGCTGCCAATGTTGCTATACGCATTAATCCGGCATTTGAACTAAAAATGGCAGGTGTAAAGATGGGCGGTGGCGCAAAGCCCTTTGGAATTGATGAAGAACAGGTCCCATCCGTTTTGAAAGCATTCAAAGAAATGGATCTTTCCTTTAAAGGCTTCCACGTCTATAGCGGTTCTCAAAATTTAAAAGAGGATTCTATTATAGAAGCGCAAAATCAAACTTTTCTATTAATAAATAAATTGTCCGAACACTGTGCTACAGCAATAGAAACACTAAATATTGGCGGCGGATTTGGCATTCCCTATTTTGCCAGTGACACACCTATAAATACCCAAAAGATAGGGGAGCAGTTAAATGAATCAATGCTTAAGTTCAAAAAAAGCAATCCGCAAACTGATATTATTATTGAGCTTGGACGCTACTTAGTTGGAGAAGCGGGCATTTATGTCTGCCAAGTTATAGATAAGAAAATATCTCGGGAGAAAACGTTTTTAGTTGTGAATGGCGGTTTACACCATCACTTGGCTGCTAGCGGAAATTTTGGACAAATTATCAGAAAAAACTACCCTATTGTCAATGGCGGCAAAATAAAATCTGAAATAATGGAATCCGTCAACATAGTTGGGCCTTTATGTACCCCTTTAGATATATTGGCTGAAAATATTGAGTTGCCCGTTACAGATGTAGGCGATTATATTGCTGTCTTTCAGTCTGGCGCTTATGGCTATACCTCAAGCCCTCATAAATTTTTAAGTCAGCCCAGCTGTGAAGAAATTATGGTTTAGCTGATGAAGATTCAATCATTAGCAGCCAATCAAGTGTCCACTTAGCTACTTGATCCCGCCAAACTGCTGAGGAAAAGGTATGGTCTGCCTCTAATAGTTCATGCTGCGATACACGATCCTCTGCCATTAAAGCCTGCCACTTCTGATCAGACTTTACTAGCTCTCTAAATTGATCTGCTGTTAAATCATGGCCACTTAAAATAAGTAAAACAGGGTGTTGAAACATTCCCAAACAATTACGCATTTTTTCGGGTAAACTCATGTTATGATTAAACAGACCATGTTTATTATTACCATGCACTTTTTTACCATGACCAATGAATAATTGGCGAAAAAGATGCAACATGGATCGTAATGATTGCTGATAATTAAATTTAAATCTAAAAAACCTTACCCAAAATTTAGAACTAATGATTTGTTCTAAATAATAATGTTTAAAGTATGCTTTAGCCTCACCCTGCTCTGTGTATACCCAAGGGTTAAGCAATACTAAGCCTTTAATCCTACTATCTACATGTGCATAGAATAAAGCGGCTGAAGCAGCATCACAAAGCCCCCAAAGAATAACACCAGACAGATACGGACATTGCAACATAAAAACATCAATAGCAGATTGAATATCATCCTCTATCTGATCAAACCTCCTCGGGCTTCCGTTAGCATCACCAATACTGCGTTGATCAAAACGCATAACTGAAACCCCCTGTTCTGCCAGTTTTCTAGCCAACAAAATAAATTGGCGATGCGCTCCAACTCTGTATTGTGACCCGCCAACAATAATAAGTATTCCAATCGGCTTTTCATCCGAGGCGGTATGAACCATACCCAATAATTCATTTTCCCGACATTTAAAAACAACCGGGATTTCCGTCTCTATTTTACTAAGAGTTACTAGCTTTTCTGTCATGAACAACTTTCTAATGTTCTCAAAAGCAGATCAGGCTGGAGAGCCCCCCCATGAACAGCCCAAAAAGAATTTCCTTTCACATGCCTAATAGATTTAAGGCATTGTTTTTTTTTTAAAAATTCAGTTGCCTCTACAGTTTTCGATTGAAGCGGAGCATTATCATTTGAGATATAAATTAAAAAAATTTCCACATCTTCCGAAATATCAATTTTCAAAACATCCAGCTGCATCAATATCGTCATCATCTCAGGATTTATTAAATACCCTGCTACCTCAATAAACTGTCCAGACATAATCTGCTGTTTAAGGTCGGTAATTTTTACTTGAGATAAACTACCATTCATAATTCCCGCCACGGTTTTTAACCTTAAAAATTGCGTTACAAACGGCTCCCCAAATAAAACGGGGTGCCACAAAATCAGTTTTTCAACTTTTAGGTTAACGCTTGACATACAATCCATAGCAAGAAGAGAACCTAATCTCAACCCCCAAAAAGTGACTGTATTGGCGCCTTGCAAAGCTAACCATTGACAAGCAGAATCTATATCTAATTTCCAAATATCCCATGTTGCATCTGAAAATTCACCTGTACTTTCTCCAGTTCCAAACAAATCTATTTGCAGAACAGAATATCCTTGATCTGCAAATGCACGGCTTTGCTGAGAAATCACATGTCGTGCACAATTCATTTCCTCTGCGAAAGCAGGAATATGTAATATAAATTTTGATGATTCACCCTGCTTAGCAGGATAATAAACTGAAAATAATTTTCTCTGAATACCTTGTATAAAAAATGCCTGCATCACTCCAATTACTCGTTATGAATCAACTTTTGTTCAACAAATTCAGTCAAACTTGCCACCGTAGAAAAAATTTCAGCGTCAATTTCATCATCATCAACTATAAAACCATAATGGTTTTCAAGCAACAGTAAAATATTTACAACTGCCATAGAATCAAACTCTGGAATTGCCCCCATTAAATCCTCGTTTACACTCAACTTATCAGCAGAAAAAGAAAGAGCCTCTGCTAAGATATTTAATATACTTGATCGTTCTGACATAACCTTCTATAAATGTATTGTTAATTCAATGAAAAACTTTAACTTAATTACGCCTAAACATTTCTTTATACCGAACAAAAACTTCTATTGTATATATTGCTTCTACTTATAGGAATTAATGAATTAGAAATAACTTATTAAAGAAAATACTTCTTAAAATAAAATCGTGTAAATTCATTTATCATTTTCAAACAGCCTTTAAATGTGCGCCAATTAAAGATTATTATTCCCCATCGTTCACGTCTATGGGACATCCATTCTTTTTTATACGTATCATCTCCACTTAAATAGTCAACAAAACTTACTTTATCAACATCTATAACATGACGCATTAAAGTTGCTGTTAATATAGAGCCTATGGATAATTTTTTATATTTTTCATCATAAGCCAGCTTATAGATGTATGCTGTATTATCAGCGACAATCCAAAACTGAGAAGCAACTGGCACAGCATTTATATAGGCTACACCCAAACGCAGCGCGCCTTGTTTTGAGGCCATTTTCATCAAACCAGAAATAAACTCCGGATAACTTTCTTCATCTTTCCAACTTAAAGCATATACGGACTCAAAATCTTTAATTCCTTTTTCAAGTCCCTCCCCTTCTACAATAATTTTGACTTCCGTCCCTATAAGTTTATTAAACTTCTTTGTTTTTCTTGTTACCGTATTTCTAACTCTGGAAGGCAACTCAGAAAAATATTCATCGAAAGAACGAAGCCTTACTTCTAAATACCAATTTGCAAAGCAAAAAAAAGGCAAGCTAAATAAGCCTGCACCCTTCAACTTAGATAAGAATATAGCATGTTCCTGCTTCATTGCCCTTAAGGTAATTGTATCCCACTTTAAAGGCAGGTTTCTCAAATCTTTAAAAAAACTTTGTAAACAAGCTTCTTGTTCAATATCTGTAGAAGATAATAAATAATAAATAGGTGAATAGTAATTAGTTAAACTTTCTAAACATGAGTTGTTAATTTTAACAGGAAGCAGTAATTTTAACTTCTGATTTTTAGTATAGTTTAAAAATATAGCTTGCTCATTTTTTTGCAGTAAAACAGTATCAACCCAATTCTGATACCACAGAATAGAAGAAAAAAAACCTACATGTTTTCCTCCAAATAAAAGCTTAGCTTCTTCGGAAAGCCGACCAAACTTAACAATTTCAATTGACATAAATCACATTTAAAGTTCTGAAACCAGCTCAACCTGCGCTCGTTGATAATCTTCAGGAATTCCTATATCAATAAAATAAGTATCGCTCATAAATGCATTGACAAGCACGTCAGATAATTTACACTGCAGAAAATCGACTTCAAATGAAAATCTCTCAGGCATTGAAAAACTTGCAAATAAAGTTTTTTTTAGAATGTAGACACCCGTATTAATTTGTCCTAAAACTACATGTTGCTTTTCATCAAATGAAACAATTCGGCCATCAACAACTTTAACATTACCATAACGATCAAAGTCTTTCATAGGTTTTAAAGCAATAGTCATATCAGCCTGCTTTTTAATATGGGCCGATTCCATTGCCTGCCAGTCTATAGCACAAAAAGTATCTCCATTTAAGACCAGTATATGTTTCGTTTTGGCGAAGGACAATGCCAAAGCTATAGCACCTCCAGTACCCAGCGGACTTTTTTCATAAGCATAGATCAAGTCTAGCCCTTGCCATTTTTCACCAAAATACGCCTCAATTTGTCCACCTAAATAGCCAACAGACAGGATCACACGAGAAAATCCATGTTCTATTAATCGATTCAGCAAGTACTCAAGAAAAGGCTTGTCAGAAACGGGTACCATAGGTTTTGGAACTGTTAAAGTCAATGGATAGAGACGAGCTCCCAAACCACCAGCTAAAATAATGGCCTCTTTCATTTCAAATGCCCAAACAATCTCTCTTCAACGACTGTACAAATAATATGTCCCATTAAAATATGGCATTCTTGAATTCGTGGTGTATTGACTGACGGAACTTTCAAGCAATAATCACAAAACGGATCCATTGCACCATCCTCTTTCCCCGTTAAACCAACCGTCACAATTCCTAGCTCACGAGCCTTTTTTAAGGCGGCGACAATATTGGCAGAATTTCCTGAGGTAGAAATCCCAATAAAAATATCACCTGGCTTACCATTTGCCTCTATTTGGCGACTAAACATAGTGTTTACCGAGCTATCATTGGCAACCGCAGTTAATACAGATGTATCTGTTGTCAAAGCAACGGATGCCAATGCTGGTCGATCAAAACATAATTTATTAACCAATTCAGCAGCGATATGCTGTGCATCTGCCGCACTACCTCCATTACCTGCCAGCATAGTTTTAGCTCCGTTATTATAAGCATTAACGGTAACATCAATAACTTGATCAATTAGATCAATTAACAAGCTGTCTTCAAGCAATAATTGTTTAGTCTCAATAGAGTCTTGAATCTGTTTTTTTATAAAATTAGCTTCTAAATCAGCCATGATTGAACACCTTGTTTTTCAAAATTAAAATTAACTACGTCTCCTGTTTTTTTAGAAAGCATAGTGACTAAATCCATTTTCTTTACAGGATCGACTATAAACATCACAAACCCACCACCGCCAGCACCAGAAACCTTACCTGCAAGAGCTCCTACTGCTTTGGCTTCTGTCATTAAAGCATCAATATCAGGGTTAGATATATTTTGTGCCAATTTTTGCTTTTCTTGCCATGAGCACTCTAGAATACTGGCAAATCTTGAGATATTTCCTTTTAGCAACGCCTCTTTCATATCATAAGCATCTTGTTTGATTTTGTGAGATGCCTCTAAAGAAAGCGAACCTTTTGTTTTAAATTGTTCGATTTGCTGATCAATGATACTGGCAGACGAACGAGATACGCCAGTGAAATAAAGCACCATTGAGCTATTTAACTCGTTTACAATCCAGTTTTTTACTCGCAAAGGGTTTACAATGACATGATCTCCGGTATTAAATTCCATAAAATTAAAACCACCGAAAGTAGCTGCATACTGATCCTGCCGTCCACCTGACAGACCAATTTCCTCTCGCTCAATTTCATAAGCCATATGGGCAATTTCATATTCACCCAATGGCAAGCTCAGCCATTCAACAAAAGCAGTTAATATAGCAACCATCATAGTAGAGGAAGATCCTAATCCAGACCCCGCCAAAGCATCTGAATAGGTTGTTACCCGACAAGGCAGCGGCTTACCCTGATTAAACTCTCGAACAATACGGTTATATGCACCTTTGTGTAAATCTAATAAGCCATCATAATCGAATTGACTTCTTGCACTGTCCTCAAAATTTTCACTTCTATCTGAAGCTGCAAAATAAACCTTATTTTCTGTTAAAGGCTCAATTGTACAATGTGCATACATAGCAATCGTTGCATTTAACACAGCTCCCCCAAAGTCATCACAGTAAGGGGAAACATCTGTACCGCCTCCAGCTAACCCTAATCTTAAAGGTGCTCTAGACCTGATAATTTTCATTTATAGTTATCCCTGCCACTATTTTAAATTTGTTAAATTAATAATTTTGTTAATTTTATTCGACTTAGGAACGCGCACAAAAGAATTTGGGCACACCGCTACGCTGGCGTAGACTTTTTATTCAAATTATTTCGTGCACGTTCCTAAGCAAGCCATTTTCATTTAAGCTTTATAAGCTAGTCTAGTCCATTTTTCAATAATAATTCAATGCGATGCAAATTGGTATCCCAGTTATAATTTTTTAAAACACAAGCCCTACCAGCTTTTACATCCTGTTTAACAGTTCCGGATAAGATAGCAATGGCGCCATCAGCCAATGACGCTTCATCATCTGCCACCAAAGGGGTAAAACCAGGACTTTCAACAATACCTTGCAAAGCATTGCTAGTCGCCAAGATAGGTTTTTCCATTGCCATTGCCTCTAACACCTTGTTTTGAATGCCTCTGGCTAGCTGTAAGGGAACAACTGCAAGCGCTGCATGAGCAATATAAGGCCTAACATCTGGCACACCTCCCGTTACAAAAACAGCTTCATTTTCAGCTAATTTCAGCACCTCTTCAGAAGGATTCATTCCAACTATATAAAAGCATGCCTGTTCAAATTGTTCTCTAATTTTAGGAAAAACCTCTTCTGCAAACCAAATGGCCGCATTAATATTTGGCCAATAATCCATTGCTCCGGTAAAAGTTAAAGCTATCGCTTTTTTTGGAAAAGGGTTTTCATACGTTAAATCAGCAGAGAAAAAATCACTATCAACCCCCTGTACACGATTAACAATTTTTTCACTCAATGCTGGCGCTAATTCCTTAAAAAAATCAGCTTCTTCTTTAGAAACAAAGACGGTTACATCAAATTCATCTGCCATTGCTTTTTCAAAAGCCAATAAATGTTTTGACTCCCTTTGATACAGCCAATTCATTGGCCACGAATAATCTTTGGCATATAACCGCCATTTATCAGAATCTACGTCTTCAAGATCTAAAACTGAACGAATATTATCACTTAACCTTCCTGAAACATATTGCGCCATGGCACCGGAAAAAATCAATACTGAGTCAATGCATTTTTCCTTAATAACTCCATCCACCCAGTTTTGTAATTGTTTGTTACTATAATAGGGGATAGTTAAAGGCTCTCCTGTAAACAGCCCTCGAACACTTAAAATTTTTGCTTTTTTAGGGTTTAAGTTAACAACACATGACTCTTCACAAAAACTATTGACGTGATCTAAATATTGCCAATCATCAGCATCATCAATAAAGCAGCCTAAATAAACTTTATACCGCTTCGATAAATACTTGAGCAAATTAAAAGAAGTAATTTTATCTCCTTTATTAGGAGGATAAGGTAATCTATGTACCAGATAAAGAATAGAATTCATAGCTATAAAATTTAACGAGAAATAAAATTTACCACATCTGGCAAGGTATTAAAAACCCCATCAGCCAAAGTGCAATGTTCATCAGGTATTGATTTACCAGTCCTTACGAAAAAGTTTTGTCCTATACCCGCCGCCTGACCAGCCTGTATATCAGTTAACTTATCTCCGGCTAGAAACGAGTTTTCCAAATCAAGTTTATGCTCTACTGATGCTTTAATTATCATTCCAGGCTTTGGTTTTCTGCATTCACAAGTGGTTAAATACTTTCCTTTTCCATGAACTGCATGATGTGGACAAAAATACACATCCTCAATAATTATACTTTTTTTCTTAAACTCGCCTAGCATCCAGTTGGTTAAATTAAAAAAATCAGTTTCAGTATAGTAGCCCCTTCCAATCCCTGCTTGGTTAGTCATTATTATTATTTTATAGCCTGCCTGATTAAGTGCTAAACAGGCATCAAACACACCATCAATAAAAACAAAGTCATCAATACGATAGACGTAGTCTTTTTCGATATTGACAATCCCATCACGATCCAAAAAAATTGCCTTATTTTTTTTCATTTATTTTTTTAATCTCCAGCCAACCTTTTCAACCTAAACTGACCAATGTTTTGACAATTAAAAATTACACAGAGTAAATGAACAAATTCTCCCACCACCCTATCTATCTAAATTTACTAGAAAGATACAATGTGCCTGCCATAAGTTCACTCTGTTATAATTTTTGAAAAATTCTAAAGTAAATGCGTACCCAATGACTCAATCAATGCAGCACATTAACAAAACATCATTTTTAACGCTAAGTATATCTTCAAGACTATTATCAATCTTTTTTTTATTTTTTATCGTTAACCAATTAATCAATTTTTCAGCATTTAAAACTGAACTAATAGTGGCAATAGCTATTTACTCTATTGCATTGAGTCTCTGGTCAAAAACATGGTTAATTATACTACCCGCGTTACTTCCTGTACTTGATCTCACCCCTTGGTCCGGACGAATACTCATCACAGAGTTTGACCTATTCTTACTAAGCAGCTTAGCTGTTTCATTAGTATTCAATCGCTACGATTTTACCTTCATAAAAACCTCGGGGGCAATTAAATGGGTCATCCTGCTTCTAATTGCTAGTTACAGCATCAGCACTCTAATTGGGTTCTTCTCTCTAAAACAAATACACACCACCTCATTTTACTTATACCTTACCGAATTTAATAGCCTGCGTGTCGCCAAGGGTTTTTTTTCAGCCTTATTCTTCCTTCCTATTTTAGCGTATGAAAAAAATAAAGGCACACCTATTGCTAAAATACTTAGCATAGGCATTATTTTAGGGCTTGTTTTAGCTATTATTTCCATAATATGGGATCGCCTAATTTTTCCAGGTTTTTTCGATTTTTCTAACACTTATCGCATTTCTGGTTTATTTTCAGGCATGTTGCTTGGTGGGGCAATGGTCGATAGTTATTTACTCCTTGCCTTCCCATTTTTCTATGTCCTATTCTATAGTTTTAACAAACCTTGGTTACACCTGCTTGGCATTATCATTTTTATTTTTGGGCTGTATGGCATTTTTGCCACTTTCACTCTAACTAATTATCTTGCTGTTTTTATCGTCATTTTAATATTAGCTCTTGGGAGTCAACCAATTCGCCAAAAAAAATCAAAGTCCTCCCTTTTCTCATTTTTTATATTTTCAACTATTGCTGTGCTCATCTCCTTCAGTATTTTAAAAAAGGGGAAGTTTGAGCATTGGTCAAACGCCAATCAACTGAAAAATGATGGTATAACCGCCTTCTTATTTGGTAACGGAAAAGGAAGTTATCCAAACGCATATTTTAACAATGATTTTACTGGGCTGACGATGGCTCGCTTTTGGTTACAAAAGGAAAGCAGTGCAAATTCACAGCACAAGAATTTTCTTCGTTTTAGTCCCAGTGATGAGAGTGGAAGCTTGAAGATCATTCAACGTTTCCCTGCCAATCAAACGGGAACCTATAAAATAAACATCACACTACGCAATCATTCAGAAAAGCCACAAAAGCTATTAGTAGAATTTTGTAACAAAAACATTCTGGCATCAACAGGAGGATGCCAATGGCGTGGCTTTGTCACACAATCTAAAGATAGCAACTGGCAAACCATTACAAAAAACCTACCTTCTGATGAATTTCACAAAAGTTTATTAAGCCCTATAACGCCTGTTGATATAAACATTCTTAACCGTGGCCTTAGTGAAAAACTAGATATTTCTCAAGTTGAAATTATCGCTCCTAATGGCAAGCAAATTTTAAAAAACTCACAATTTAATAATGGCTTTGATTATTGGCATTTTTCAAGCGATAATCATATGGCATGGCATGTCAAAAACCTATGGGTATCAGCATTTTTTGAAGGAGGGATAATAGAAGCGCTATTAATATCCATCCTATTATTATCGCTATGGATTGGTTTATTTAAACAATCCCGAGAAGGTAATCACTATGCACTTGTATTGCTGGCAGCAATCAGTGGCATGACGATAGTTGGTTTATTTGGTAGCCCATTTGATGATCCACGTATAAGCTGGTTCTTTTTCATAATTATATGGTTAGCCATTCTTAAACCCGAAAAAGAACCATTGCCAAAAAGGACAAAAAGCACATGGCTATTTTCAGGTTTAGTTATCATTATTGCCTTCAGTATATCGCTAGTAATAGGGCTATACGTTATTAATAAACTTGACTATTCTGCAGGAGATGTGATTAATAAATTTATCGAAAAAACTTCAGAAAAACTTGATATAGAAACGGGAGAACCCTACCAGGTTAAACTTAACTTCCCGCAAATCAAACAATGGCGAGGCCAGGGGGCTAACTCCATTTACAGTAAAGTCACTACAAAATATAACTTTCTGAAAAAGCCATTAGCGATTTCTGAACATTCAGAATCTACTGTTTTCTCCCGTTTTATACAAGTTACTAATAAAAAACAACTAATACAGGCTATCCGAGAAGCCAAACCTGGTGATGGCATAGAACTACAACCAGGAATCTATTCACTATCAAATAGCCTTAATGTCAAAAAAAATGCCTCCAGCTACCAACCAATTATTATCTATGCAAAAACATTAGGTGATGTCTTGCTTGAGTTTGATACGAGGGTAGGCTTTAAAGTTAATGCCGAAAACTGGACGTTTCAGAATTTAATTATTAAGGGTGACTGTGAATATCATGATAAATGTGATCATGCATTCCATATTATAGGCAATGGAAATGGTACTATTATTCGCAACAATATCATTTATGACTTTAACGCCGCAATAAAAGCAAATGGATCCCCTCAAAAAGATGGATCTTATATTTATCCAGATAATGTATTAGTAGAGAAAAATTCATTCTCTAACACTTCCCCAAGAGACACAAGCTTGCCGGTAACAACCATAGATGTAGTCGGAGGCAATAATTTCCGAATAAAAGCTAATTTAATCAGTGATTTTATCAAACTTCATGGTGACAAAGTTTCTTATGCCGCTTTTTTAAAGGGCTATGGAAAACAAGGGCTTTTTGAAGAAAATCTTGTTATTTGCAATATGAATTTACACAAACCAGGTCATACTCAAGTTGGACTTTCTCTTGGCGGAGGAGGAACGGGTAGCGCCTATTGCTTTGATAAGAAATGTGAATTCGAACACGACCAAGGTGTTTTGCAAAACAATATCATTATGAATTGCAATGATGTTGGCATCTACATCAATAAAGGGAAAGATACGCAGATTATAAACAACACCCTATACAACACCTCAGGCATAGATATTCGCTTTCCTCAATCCAATGCATTGCTTGTGAATAATTTAATTAGCGGAAAGGTCAGAACTCGAAATAAAGCGACCGTCAACCGATATAATAACTTTGAGGCGGACACTTTAGATGAATTTAATTATTGGTTTTCTAATCCCGCTATAGCTGACTTCTCACTACTAGATAATAGTATGTCTCCATTACCATTAAATAGTGCAATTAATTCAAGAGATTATTGTGCCACTCTACAAGCAAATCAACCACGTATTCCTGGTGCAACAACAAATACGAATGATGTTCAATGTATCAATATTTTAAAAGGAAAATTACCAATACTACTTCCCCAGTTTAATGAACAAACACATAAAATAATTAAGCAACAACAAAGACTGCAACAGCTACACCAAAAAGAAAAGAATTTAAAAAAAGAAATTACTTTATGCCATAGCTGCGAATATACGAATTTAGAAAATGCCTTAAAAGCGATTAAAACCAATGGGACTATTTTTATAGATGGAGGAAAGTACGAAACCTGCGGATACATTAAACGTCCTGTTCGCATTATTGGTAAAAAATTCCTAAATAAACCAGCTCATTTAACGCGCAAAGCCTGCAACAACAAAGCTGCTTTAGTCATCAATGCTCCAAATGTAACAATCGAAAATATTGAAATATCAAATATAAATGTAAAAGACAATAATGGTGCGTGTATAAGAGCCGAAGGAAAGGCAAGCAACCTTTTAGTGATGAACGTTAACTGTCATGACAGCCAAGCAGGTATTATTGCAAATATTAGGAGCGGAAAAATCACATTAAAAAATTCTGTTTTTGAAGGTAATGGATTCAATGAAGGTAAGACGCACAATGTCAGCATAAATTCTAAAGGATCAATAGAAATACTGAATAGCAAAATTCTATCCACTAAAGCAAAAGGTCACTCACTACAGATCAATGCCCCTCATATGCTGATTGATAACTGTGTAATTGCCACATTAAATTCTAATAATTCACGGGCCCTAGATAACACTATAGGCGGAGAACTTATAGTTAAAAACAGTATTATTCAGCAAGGACCTAACTCAGATAATAATGAAATGATAGCCTTTAGCTTAGGCAGCAAAAAAACTTTACTAGCAAAACAAACCATTTTTCTAGAAAACAACCAATTAATCTTTGATAAAAAAGACCTGTTCTTAAACACTCTTTTTAATCGAAAAATACTTTTTAAGATCGGTGGTACAATAGATATCATCTTAAAAAACAATATGATAATTGGAATGGGAGCTTTTGGCGTAAATGGCCTCGAGATAAGAGAAAACACTCTATTTGACACAAGAGAAGAAGCAGGCCTTCCACCAATGCAGTAAGGGAAGCCTTTAAATCCCTATTCTTTCGAAAAAATAACAACTATAAACTGAACTAAACGACAGTAAATTAAATTTCAGTTTGAAGTGAACAAAGGAACCAATATGTCTATAGCTAAACGTAAAATCAAGTACTTTACATTTATCTCAATTCTTACTTTTCTATCAGTATTTACACACACTATCTCAGCAAAAGCTTTAAATGTAGAACTAACAGTTAAAGAAGTTTCGGGAGTAGGCTCAAATGGGTTTCCTGTGCATTCAGTTGTCCCGCTGCCTTACGGAAAATACCAAAGTACAGACGGTTTTCACGTCATAGATGACCTAGGAAATACTGTCCCGGCACAGTTTGAAGTCCATAACCGATGGTGGGCAAGGGACAATAGCTTACGCCATATAGTAGTCCATTTCCAGTCACAGGTCAGTGCTTTCACAACAAGAGGAACAGGACAAAAGAAATATTGGTTAAAAGATCACGGTAATAATATTGCTCCTCAGACCGCAGTCACTGTTAACAATAGCAATAGTAAAATTGTAGTAAGCACAGGCAAAACAGCATTTACGATTAATAAGTCTCCTTTTTCAATCCAAACAGCCAAAGGAAAACTACAGCCTGAATTACAGTTCTGGGATCGGGTTAAAGAAGCGACAAACTTACAAAAATCATTTGACCGCAAAGACATTAAAATCGAGATTGAAGAAAATGGGCCCATGCGTGCAGTGATAAAAATATCAGCCCCTACACTTTATAAATCGGTTAGCAATCATTTGCATGGCTGGGCAATCCGTCTTTATGCTTATGCAGGAAAATCCTATATTAAAGTTGATTATCAGTTACAGAATTCAGCCAAAAATGCTGTATTTAGTGCGCCATTGTATTTCAAATCAATGAATCTAGTACTTGAAACAGGAGATATGACAGAAGCGAAAAAGGTTAAATCTGTCGTGGTCACAAAGAAAGAACACCTTAACTTACGAGGAGCTATTTCAACAGGGTCGACACAAGCCATTATAAGAAACTTTACTCATATGTACCCAAATGGTCTAAACACAAGTACCACAGGAAAACTGACCATTGAATTATGGCCCGAATGGGGAGAAAAGTTTTATTGGATCCGTGATAAAAAGGGTCAAAATCCAGTTCGTAAAATGGCTGATAAATATTGGTTAGATGATATGCAGCATGTCTATAAAGAAGTGTTGCTAAACTTTGGGACAATAAAATCTAAAGAATTAAGACAATTAGCAGAAACCTTTCAATACCCCCCCGTTGTGAGCATACCTGTACACTGGTATGCCGAAACGGCTGTTACCCTAGCAATGGGAGGAGCAGTCCCTTACCGCAGTAAAATATCTACTAAAGATTTACGTAAGCCAAAATACCCTGGACAATGGGATAGAGGCTTTAATATAAATAATGATAAATATTATCTGTTTGGCTGGAATGTTTTCGCTGGAGATGTTGAGAGGAAAATTAGACCGAACAATGCGGGCGACATACCTCGCGAAAGAAACGCCTTTATTGTCACTGAAAACCCTGCCGACTATTATCGAGATTTAGATTATGCCATTGGCGAATTAAATATGCGTCCACAATGGATGGCTGGTTATAATTATGAAAGAGATCAAGCACGTTTAAAACTAAGTGAAAACCCTTATGGTGGCCCTTCATGGAGACGGTTTGACGGTTTCCCATATCACTATATAGACGCAAGGTATTTACCTGAATCAAAGGAACATGCTCGCCCTCGGGATAACTCACATGGCTGGTTTTATCATGTTGAGAATGCTTATAACCAAAGTGGAAATTTATGGATTAAAGATTGGTATCATTTTATTGGTGAATTTCGTAAAACATCTCTCTATCAAACTGACCCATTCCCCGATAAGACTTCTAGAGGTCAAGGACATGCTCTAAATAATGCTATTCAAGCATATAGAGTAACAGGAGATACCAGTATTTTATATATCGCTCGCGATTCATTTGTACACACAATATTACAGGGGCAGCTGAACCCAGTAACGAAAGTTAAACCAAGCCATAAAACGGGTGAAGCCTGTTTTCAACTGGGCTACCTTTCTCAAGCGTTAATTGACTTATATATAGAATTGGGAGGGGATAAAATAACATTAGATATGCTGACAAACTTTATGGATTGGAATTTAAAAACCGCTAATTTTTCTTATTATATACCTATAGAAACATCAGTTTTACCTGATATACCCAATAGAGCAATTAATGGGGTTGGCATATCAACAGATAATTCATTCCAATTAGTAGACCCTCAGCTTTGGGTAGCTCTGAAACTGGGGCGTACCGATTTAATTGCACACCTAGAAACCTATTTAAAAACCGGTATTAATGGCGGTAAATCAGCGGCAGGTTTAGATAAATTTAAACATTGGGATGGTGGTTTTTATGGACGGATATATACTAACTATTTGTTACAGCAAAATAAAAAACCAGCCACCGCCAGCCCCTATACATTAAAATAATATAGTGGGGATAGAAAAATAGCGAACTTTCTATCCCTACTATATTATAGCCCCAATAAACTCTCACATGTTTTAATAAAATTATTGTTGTTTTGCAAATCCTCTAAAAATAGCTCCCTTAAACTTTAATCATTTCAACCTAGTCTGGTAATTTTTTAGATAAACCAACGTTGCTAGCAATAAGTCTTTAGCTCCACGAACTCTTTGATAAAGAGGTTTATTATAAACACTCTGCAAATCAACTTTTGTTAAAGAGCAACCCAAAAATTGATTGATTAAGAGCAAAGTATTTTCTGGATATTCAATCAACTCATCAAACAGCACATCACAACTGTTTAAATCATGATTCGTAATAAAATTTTTGATTAACTGTTCAATTTGACAGTTATATTTTTTGCAATAAGCAAAGGTTTGTACATTTTTTCTCAATAACTCAGAAATCCAGCGCTGAGAAATGGAACGGTCAACAAATATTACATTAAAACTATCTTTCTCAAGAAGCTGAACCCAGAACGATACCGTTACCCATAAACGTGGATCTTTCCAAACCCAGGGTTTAGACTGTTCGCATTTTTCAATGAAAGATTTAAAAGGTAATAAATCGATAGTATCTATCAGTTTCTCTACATCAAAAATTTTTTTAGAGCTAGCAAAAACACTATAGTTTTCATCGTAATCAACTGCTTTTAATAATAAATTATTCAAATAAACAAGTTGGCTATTTTCATGGGTATTGTAATCAGTTTTTTCACAAGTCGAATCTCCCGTCCAAAACCCAGCTCTAGACAACAAATTAGTCACCACAGAGCTTCCTGAGAGTCCACTCGTTAACACAATAATATTTTTCATCAAAACACACCGTTTAAAATTCTAAAAGAACAATTTTTACAAAGGATTTTAAAAAATAACAACTGAATAACTCTACTCATAAAGCCATCAATTAACATGCACTTTGAAAAAAAGACAAAACAACCTATAATTAAAGCACTATTTTGTTAGCTATTAATCATCAAATGTCATCACAGACTATTAAAGACCATCATATTTTAGTACTTGACGGGGATCAATACTCATCACTCTCTATAGTTCGTTCGTTAGGAAGAAAAGGCCTCAAAATCACAGTCGCAGCCTCTGATAGTGAAGCTATTTGCCGTTACTCCAAATTTACTGCAAATTTTTTTACTTACCCTAACCCCCTTATTGATGCAGAAGGTTTTTGCAAAATCATAAGTGAACGATTAACCAATGATAACTATACTCTAATTATTCCAGTTACAGAGCTCACTACCCTCCCCCTGTCCAAAATAAGAGGCGAAATTGAACAAAAAACTGTCTTGGCCATAGCAGAAAACTTAGCACTTGAATGCGTTACAAATAAAGCAAAAACCTTTAATATAGCAGAAAAAATTGGTGTTCCCGTCCCTAAAAGCTTTAATATTACTACTTCAAAAAAACTAGATAATAGCCTAGTAGACATCAAGTTTCCCGTTGTAATCAAACCTTCACGTTCAATAACTGATCAAACAGATGATATACGTGCAAAATTGACTGTTGATTATGCATTTAATCTAAACGAGCTTAACAAAAAAGCAAAACAATACCTTAAAACCTCTGAAATCATACTTCAAGAATATTTTGAAGGCGCAGGAATAGGTATAGAGCTTATTGCCGACCATGGGAAAATTATACATGCCTTCCAGCATATACGCTTACACGAGCTACCACTGACTGGCGGAGGCAGCTGTTTACGAAAAAGTGTTGAAATTAATCCGCAATTGCTCGACTACGCACAAAAACTAATTAAAGAAATCAACTGGCACGGAGTTGCCATGGTTGAGTTTAAGCATAATCCGAGTACAAATAAAAGCTGCCTAATGGAAATTAATGGCCGGTTCTGGGGATCATTACCTTTAGCGTTTTCATCAGGTTCAGATTTTCCATGGTTTTTATATCAACTACTAATAAACCAGCAACACCCTAAACAATTTAGATCTTCAACAGGACATATCTCTCGCAAAATTCAAGGTGACTTGTACTGGTATATACAAACCGTATTTCGAAGAGATAGCAACCCACTAATTAAATGGCCAAGTAATATTCAATTGATAAGCGATTTTATCTCCATCTTTCATTACAAGCATCATTTTGATGCATTTTATTACCAAGATTTAAAACCTGGGTTTATCGACCTAAAACGTACAACTTCGTGGCTTTTCCATTTTACGTATGAGTTTATCGAAAAATATAGGCTACGTAAAAAACATCATAAAATAAAGCAAAATAACGCTTTGAAAGACACCATAGAACAAGCAAAAAATATATTATTTCTCTGTTATGGAAATATTAACCGCAGTGCTGCTGCTGAATGCATTTTTCAACAGCAAATAAATAAAATAAATTATCAAGTTCAATCAGCTGGTTTTCACCCCAAAGATAAGCGCCCAGCAGACCCCAACATGATTAAAACAGCTAAAGAGGAAGGCATAGATATGCAAAATTGTACTTCACAAACTGTTAATCAATCCATGTTAGAAACTGCAGATATTGTATTTGTAATGGAAATTGAGCACATAATAAAACTTTCTAATCTACACCCCCAGTACATAAATAAAGTTTACCTACTTAGCAGCTTAGACCCCTCGACAGCAACGCCACTTGAAATTAGTGATCCTTACGGACAAACAGATAAAGAATATAAAACGTGTTTTAATCAAATACATACTTGTATCAATTATTTAAGTTGAAAGCCTAAAATACATTAATATGCTAAATAAACCGAAGAAATACCTTGATACTTCAGAATTGAAACAGCCAGTATTAATGATAATCATTGATACCGAAGAAGAATTTAACTGGAGCGAGCCATTTGATCGTCGAGAGACTAGCGTAAAAAATATAGCTCACCAAGAAAAAGCCCAAAAAATATTTGCTAAATACGGTATTAAACCGACTTACGTCATTGACTATCCCGTTGCCAATCAGGCTGAGAGTATACAGCCACTTAAAAAGCTTTATGATAATGGTCAATGTGACATTGGTGCTCACCTACACCCTTGGGTTACTCCTCCCTTTACTGAAGATGTCAACAACTATAATTCATTTCCTGGAAATTTAACTTATGAACAGGAATATGAAAAGCTAAAAATACTTACTGGTACCATTACAAAGAATTTTGGCTTTAATCCTACTATTTATAAAGCAGGACGCTACGGTGTAGGCAAAAATACCACAGCTATTTTAAAAAAAATTGGTTACACAATAGACTGCAGTGTAGTACCAAATACTGATTTCAGCCAGCATGAGGGGCCTAATTTCTCACAAAAAAACAATTGTACACCTTATTGGTTTGCAGAAAATACTATACTAGAAGTCCCTCTTAGTGTTGATTATGTAGGCTTATTGTCGAGATCCGGAAATAAACTATACGAAAGCATACAACAAAATATGCTAATAAAATTAAAGATTCCTGGAGTTTTATCCAGACTTGGGCTATTTGAACGTATAAGGCTATCACCTGAGGGGCATACCTTAAACGAACTAAAACGGCTAACATTAAGCATGATTAATCAAGACTATAAAATATTTTGCCTAACGTATCACAGTTCAACCCTAATGCCAGGTGCTTCACCTTATGTAAGAAATACTAATGAACTAGATGCTTTTCTGCAAACAATTGAACAATATCTTCAGTTTTTCAATCAAGAAATTAATGGCACATTCACTACTTTAACGAGTTTAAAAGGAACAATTAATGTTTAAATATATAAATGGACTATATGCGTTAAAAAAACTAGAACCCATCATTTTGCTCAGTCATATGCGAGCAAATACAAGTTTAATTGGACACATTTTGGGCAACAACCCTGAAATAAATGGCTATTATGAAATGCATATCGGCTACTTTAGCTGGAAAAGTTTGATTAGGCAAAAATTAAAATACTTAGAAAATCATGAGTTTAAAGTAAATTCACACTATATTTTTGATAAAATACTCCATAATGAACATTATATTAATACCAACCTCTTAAAAAAAAGCTCTAAAATAATTTTTACGCTAAGAGAGCCAAGTGAAACAATTCCAAGCATTATAAATCTCTTTAAAAAATCTAACCCAGAACATGAGTTTGCATCTATAAAAGGTGCATCTGAATATTATATAAGCCGTCTGGAACGACTAGAGCAGTGCTCAGAAGAATTAAAAAATAAATTTATATATATAGATGCTAATATCATTAAAACTAACACAGACAACTTCTTTTCATTTCTAGAAAATGAACTATCCTTAAAATCTGCTCTAACAGCAGAGTATGAAATACAAAAAATGACAGGAATGGCTAAATCTGGTGACAGCTCACAGGCCTTAAAAAAGGGTAAAGTCATTAAAGAAAAAAACATCTATTCAAATGTAATAATTGAGGACGATAGAGCAACTGAACTTAATGAACTTTATACTAGAATAAGAAATAGCATTATAAAAAACTCTAAATCACACCTAATATCATAAAGAGCTACTAATGAAAAACCAAGACTTATTTTTTTCAGTGATTATTCCAACAAGAAACAGACCTAATGATTTTAAAATTGCTCTTGATTCAGTTTTAGCTCAAGTTTATCCAAGTTTTGAAGTGATAGTGGTAAATGATGGTACAAGTAAAGATCATCATACAAGTTATAATAAAATAGAACAAGAATGTTCTGATAAAGTCAAATTTATTAACCTTATAGAACGATCAAGAGGACATGGACACTGCTTTGCAAGAAACCAAGGTGCAGATATAGCCAAAGGAAAATTCATTTGTTTTTTGGATGATGATGACTGGTGGATTGATAACACATTTTTAGAACGTGCAGAACATGAGATAATAAAATACAATGCAGACTTTTATTTTGCCAATCAAAAAGCTATTACTCAAGATGGTACTAACATTGAAAACATATGGGTAACAGACCTACCAGAGAAATTAGCCCAAGATGATTCTCGATTAAAACAAATTGTTTTCCCCGTTACAGTTGAAGAACTTTTGTTGGCAGCAGGGTTTCCACATATGAATTGCTGGGCTATATCGAAACAATTATATTTTAAAATTGGAGGGATGGATGAAAATTTACGTTATGAACCAGACAGAGATATATACATTCGAGCCTTAGACAAAGCAAACTGCATTTTATATGATTCAAGCGTTATGTCATTGCATAATATTCCCGACAAATCTAAAAGCAATAATGCCTCAACACTTACTAACAAACTAGAAAAATTACTTTTTCAGCAAAGAACAGCTGATAAGGGCATACTTTTTTTAGAGAAGGATGCTCTTATTAAGCATTGTAAAACTCGTAAAGGTTATATTTTAAAAAAAATTGCAATGGAGCTATACGGGCAAAATAGATTCATACACGCTTTTGGTTATTCAATGCAAGCTTTAGCAACTTTACCCACCATCAAATGGCTAGCTCAAACTCTTATTATCAGTTTATGCAGTTTATATCAAAGGATCTTTTCAGGTAGATAGGACGGGAGGTGAGTTATCGTCACAACCCTAGGAAGGAGTAGAATTAAACCCTTTGTCCGGGTGCTAAGGTTGGGAGAAAGGACTGGCTGAGCAAATCAAATGGTTAATTAGACGTTTTCTACCTAAAAAACAGATACCTAGATTCGCATAATAAGTGCACCACTCATACTTGAAACCAAGATAGTTTTTTGTGTTAGATTTTATATCTACCATATATCAAAGATCACCAAAAAGGAAAAAGAAGTGATAGCATTCTTTTTAAATTAACGCCCAAGAAAATTGTTGAAATGGGAAACGCCAGCGAGTTTTTTGCTCGGAAATCTAGATTTAATTTAATAGGTTGTGCACTTGCTACCTGAACGTTGCCTGGAAAGGTCACCTCTATAATGAGATAAAACACCTTCTTGTTTATATAAAGGCAATCCATCAACCTTTTTTAATCTGAATGGCGAGTCAAGAGCTCTTCTAGCTCAACATTAACTGCCTGACTGTGAATTCTTTAACTCCGTATCTTAAAACTTAGAATATATATGAAAAAATTAATTTACATCGAATATTTAAAGGCATTTAGTATGCTCTATATCGTTGGCTACTGGCATTTATTTAACTATACAAGTGCTTTTCCTAGTTATAACAATCTCTTTACCTCAAAATTAACACTCATTTTATTGGGCTTGTTTGTATTGTTATCTGGCTTTTTAGTAGGTAAATCATCAACCAATGATTCTAGTGTATTTGGTTTTTATAAAAAAAAATTATTTAGAATATATCCATTATATGCATTAGCAGTAATATTATTCTACCTTTATGATTTAAATAGTTCAATAGTTTCAATTAAATCATTAATCTTTGTTTCCATGTATTTAGGCCCTACTCCTAAAACGTTATGGTTCATTACTATGGTTTTTTCATTCTATTTAATTACTCCTTTATCTATGAAGTGGATAGAGAATCCTATAAAATTTCTAGCTATGAATTCTTTTATTTTTATAATTATCTTTATCTTACTAATTATATTAAAAACAGTTGACTACCGTATTTTGTTATATTTTCCGAGCTATTGTCTTGGTCTATACTGTTCTCGCTATGGACTCGTTACTAGAGCAGTTAATTATAAAGTAGGTGTTTTAAGTTTATTAATCTGGGTTGGTATTTTCTTAATTGAAACAAACTCTTGGACTCTTAATCAACTAAAAAACATTCCTTTAGTCTTGTCCTTTTCATATCTTATATTTTTAGTGAGCCATCTAAATGAAAATAAATTAAAGAATTTCAAAATAATTTCAAAATTAAGTTATAGCAGCTATGCTATGTATTTATTCCATAGACCTATCTATTCATCGCTTATCTATTTGTATTTCCCTAGTAATAATAACGAGCAAGTTTTGTATTTAATGGGACCCTGTTTACTTATAGTTTTTTTTCTTTCATGGGCAATTCAAAAGCTATATGATTCAATGCGCTATACTAAATTTTATTCCAGAACGAATTAAAGGGTATGACTATTTTATACTCTCTGCTCTTGTTCCTATCATTAATTTCTTATTTTTTTTTCAGAGAAAGCGATACATAAAATGTCTTCCAAATAAACTGATACTCTTTCACTCTATTCCTAAATAAGTAAATAAAAGATGATATTAAATAAAAATAAAGTATAGCCCCTGCTCCAACTTGGATAAGTAACTGTATTAAATGGCTATGACTATAACTAATAATTAATGGTGTAATTAATATAATAAAATATAGCATTGCGATTACAGATATTAATGGAATGCAGGTCAAGGCACAAATACGCCAAAAAGATAAGCCTGAAATTTGTGTTAATACAAAGAATACTAAAAATGTATTAAAACTTGTTAAAGCAACACGTAACATGGCAAAATCTAGCAAGACCATTCTCTTGGCTAAGAGCATAAAAACACTAATTGTTATCAACCCTAAAACCAGCTCAAACTGAAATATAAGCTTAACTTTCCCCATAGCTGTCATAACTCTGGTAAAAAAATCACCAACAATCCCTGGAATTATTACAAAAGCCACTACTGTGACCAAAGGTGTGGCGTGATTCCATTTTTCGCCTAGCAAAACATAAACTAAATTTTCTGAAGTAACATGTATTCCAAGAGCGACAGGCAAGACAATAATAAATAACAAACTAAGTGCTTTATGTATTTTGTCTGCAAATAATAATGGATTATCATGAATCTCAGACAAACCAACATATAAAGGCTCCATAACTGGAGCAATAATCTGCCCAGCAGGTAAAGTGGCCAAATCCATTGATACAGTATAGACACCTAATGATTCAAGTGGCAAAAACTTGCTTAATAATATTTTATCAACTCTAAAGCGAAGAAAAACAAAAATACTTTTTAGTAAAATCCACTGTGAAAAAAGCCATTGCTGTTTCCAATTGGCAATTGAGAAACGAGGACGAAAAGGGTGGGCAATAAAAGTACCTATTAAATAAATAGCAACTTCAAAAAACTCTGCAATAATAAAAGCCCAGTAATTATCTAGATATAATGCTAAAGCAACTTTAACTGCAAACCCGATTATTCTGCTAGTAAGACGAACAATAAAACGGGGTCTATATTTATAGTTTTTCTCATACAGAACCATACCAATATTATTAAAGCCAGCTAACAAAGAAGACACTGATATTACTTGTAAAACAAGAACCAGCCTATTATCTCCCATAAAATCAGCAATTATTTCAGCCAATAAGAAAATACCTATGGCTGATATGGATTTCATAATGACATTGATTGTCCAGCCAGTATCAAGTTCAGACTGTAAAATTTCTTTTTTTCTGATCAAGTATTGTTCAGTTCCAACGCCTCCAATAATATGAAATAATCCAGTTACAATACCTGCTGCAGCTACTATACCAAAGTCATCCGGAACTAAAATACGTGCAAGAATTATAGTTGAAATAAACCCTATTAATTTATCAACCCAGCTGCCAAGGTATTGCCATATAGAACTTTTAAGTACTTTGGTGGCAATTGATTGTTCGGACATGTTTTTTTAAGGTATTTAAATATAAATAATAGGGGATTTTGAGAGTTAAACTTAAAAAAAGTTCCTCCTGAAGTAGGTGTATTGAGCAGAACGCCGTCTAAAAATATAAATAATCACACATAATCTTCATTTTCCTCTTTAACAATATTTTCATTTGCAACAATGTGATTGTCTAATACATAAATAATAACGAATATAGCATAAAGAAAATCAAAATACGCTGCACTAACCGTTCCTGCTGCAACACAGTAGACTATAATTGATACTTTAATCATTGCAAGTAAAGTGAAAATCCAGTTGTCCATTTCCTTCTTTTTAGCTCTGGTTTGGATAAAACCTATTTTTACGTATGCAGAAAATAATATAAGTATAAACAAAAACAACCCAACAAAACCATGATCACCTAATACTTGAAAATAAATACTATGTGCAGCACGGATACGCTCATAAAAGTTAGCTTCTGGTGTAGGGATAAAATCTAACAAATAATAATCAGGAAAATATTCTTGCCAAATCAATAAGTTTTCAACTGCTTTAAACCCTTCCCCAAAAAATGGATTATTTATCGCTATAACAGTACTCATTTTCCATACCATTACTCGATGCATAAAAGAACCATCTTCGCCAGCATTTTCTACAGAGTGCATTCGATCGAACCATTGTTCCGGTAAAATATTCATTGCAGTAATTATAATGACTGATAATACCAAAAACCAGAGTATTTTTCTTTTACTGCTTTTAAAAACAAAAAGAGTTAATAGCCCTAGTCCCACAAAACCTGCTCGCGAATATGTACTAATAAGACCTAAAACGATTAGAACACTTAGTGCGATTAAACCGTATTTTATTAGTTTGTCTTTAGTTTGTGTTATTAAATAAAAAACCATAGGTAATATTACGAGAATCATAACAGCGAAGAAATTGTTATCGCCTGTTATTCCTCTTAAATTACCAATTCTATGACCACCACCAGAAGCAATAAATTTTAGCCCTTCCCCTGCCGCTAAAGCGCCAATAGATAAGACCAGCAACCATATCATAAAATCTAAGTGTCGCTTACGATATAAAATAGCTATTGCAAAGAAATAAAATAGAATGATCCTCATAAACTCACCCCATCTCTCCCATATTATTTCTTGATTTGCTCCACCGAAAATTGATGATAGAGTCGTCCATATAAAAAAAAACAAGATTAGCAATGAAAGTTTATCAACAATAAATTTTGGCTTATTTCGATTAAAAAAATATGACAGTATAGTTATGATTGCAAATAATCGATTGTAAGTGATCGCTGATGCAAATCCATAAACTAGCTGGTTTATATTAAATGCAGAGGTCCACAGCCATAGACCCGCACCAATAAAAGGCCTTTTAAATGAATAATAAACTAATATTGGTAATAAACTGACTAATACAATGTCACGCATGCGCTTTATTCATCATCCTCTTCTTCTTTTTTATTCGCCCAGTAACAAATGTACGTTATGGATAATAATTGCATGCCAAACATTATAGTTTCTATCATCGTATTATTTCTTTTTTGCTAATGAGTATGGTTTTTCAATAAAAACAAATAGAAAAAAAGCGGGGACTAACGACAATAAAAAAACAATTATGCCAAATATAAAAAAACTGCTTGAACTTGCTAATGGTGTTGTAAAGTAAAACTTAGCAGATAATATAATTACAAACTGAACCGTTAGCCCGTGTATTAAATAATAAGAATAGCTCATATTTCCGAGCCAACGTAGCGGAGTAAAACTAAAAATTCTTGCTCCAGGTGTTTGCCAAGTAAAGCACTCATAGCAAAGCATAAAAAAACCAACATAGATTATCACTTGCCGCCACCAGGTTCCGTGGGGTATTTTAAATACCATCAGCTGTATAATGGCCACTAGACTTAGTACAAATGCTATAACACCTAAAAATGGCGTAACCTTTTTATGCTGTGGTTTATTTATTACTTCAAATAAAATAATACCAGCTACGAACATTAATAACCGTATATGCCCATGATAATAAAAGCAGTATAGATATCCCATTATAGTCAGTAATAAAAAAAATAATATACGTTGGTTTGCCTGCCATTTTCTTAACTGTAGCAATCCGACAAAGAAAGGTGTCATGATATAAAAAAACATTTCATAACTGAGTGTCCAGGCAACTTCCATAAGAGGTTTTATATCTGACACAAGTGGAGGCATGACCAAAAAACTTTGTAATAAATAGCTTATGGCTTTACCTATTTCGCCAGGAATTTTATTGCTTTCAGGAACTAGTATCGACAGTGCTAGATAAAAAATAAAAACTACAATATAAGTTGGATAAATGCGTATTACACGCCTTTCCATATAAGGTAAAAATGGGCGTTTTTTTGAAATAATAGTGCCATAAATTAAAAACCCACTAAGTATAAAAAACAAATCTACTCCAACACTACCTATATTTCTTAGCCAACTATATAGATTGTATAAATGTACTTGCTGATTAATGCCAACATGTTCTTCCAGCACAGCAGCATAGTGTACGATAAAGACTAAAAATACAGCAACTCCTCGGATTCCTTCCATTGAAGCTATATTTTTCTTGTTATCATGACTATGTGTTAATTCAAGTATATTGGATAACCGTTGATATAATAAATTCTTCATATTTATCTATTGCTTACCCTTTATGCTTTCCTATAATAACAATAATTTTTTTTGCGTTTTCCAACCAGTACAACCCCTTATCTTCAATTGTTTGCTTTGCTTTATTCCCTAATTTTTCTCTCAATTCAATAGAAATACATAATTTTTTCAGTTTTTCAATAAAGTCGTCTTCAGCTTTAACTGAAAATAACAAAGCATCCTTCTTATCGGTTATTACTTCCTTAATGTTATCTTTATCAGGTGCAATAATCGCTTTACCTAATGCCATATATTCAAATAATTTTAAAGGTGATGCATATTCAGTTACATCAGGTTGCAATGCAACATCAAATACTGATTGATATTCAGGAACCTGTTCTCGACTGATAATACCAGTTATTGTCATTCTATCGCGAATACCAAGTCGTTTCGCCTGTTTTTCTAATGTCTCTCTACCAGGGCCATCACCAACTAACAATAAATGCCAGTTTTCTTGTTTATTTTCTGCAATGGCATCTAATACTCTATCAAGTCGGTGCCATTCTCTAACGAACCCTACAAATCCAAGTATTAATTTATTTTGTAATTGATATTTTTTTATTACTTCTTGTGATACTACAGGCGGCCATGGAAATTGCTTTAGATTTATACCATTAGGGATTACAGTTATATTTTTCTTTTTAACGCCTTCTTTTTCAATAATATCAGCTAATACCTGGGTTACAGGGAGAACATGATCAGCTTGCTTCCATACATATCGTTCAGTCCACTGTGCGAGTTTTTTTATACTGATACCGTGATTTTTTTCTCGTTCAGCATAAAGCGGTGAATTAACTTCTAAAATTAAAGGTAGCTTAAATATTTTTTTTGCCCAGATTCCTGATGGCAAATATAAATTGTATCGCTCATAGATACAATCAGGCCTGTGTTTTAAAATCGCTTTTACAACTTTAATAAAATCATAAAAGGTATAGCCAAACTCTAGCAATTCATGAATAAATGATGGTAAATTATCTCTAAGACCTTTTACTGCATGTGAACTGTTTCCAAATTCTTTTTGATTAATTGAATTTGGCTCAACCATGATTATTTCATGTTCTAGTTCTTTTAATACCTTGACTATTTCTGCAATATGTACATATTGCCCATCTTTTGAAGCAACTCTATGATGATATAAAATTTTAATAACTCACTCCTTTTCTTCTCATTTAAGCTTATCTCATAAATAATTACAGTCGTTATTACTTATTATACGAATTCAGGACAGGTTATTTACTATATCTATTCTTTACTATCGCAAATAATTTTAACAATCCTTCTGTTGTACTGTCCCATGAGAACTGTTCGGAATATTTTCTGGTGGCTTCTCTTCCAGGGTAGCTTTCAAACAATTCCTTAACTCCCTGAGCAATAGCTTCTGCTGTCCTTTTTACCAATACTCCAGCATCTCGGTTTTGAACTACTTCAGGCGTACCCCAAATATCTTTCGCAACTACTGGAGTGCCACACGCCATAGATTCTAACAGTACATTAGCTCAGCCTTCTCTGCTTGATGCCAAAACCATAGCATCTGCAGCATTATATATTTCAGTTAAATCTTTTTGCTGTTTTTCACCTAAAAACTGGACTTGCTTACTTAGCTTTAATTTCTCAACCAATTGTTTTAAATTCCTCTCCTCTTCACCACCACCCACGATAAGCAATTGATAGTCTGACAAAGACTGCATTGCCTCTATAATAAGGTGATGTCCTTTACGCTCGACTATATGCCCAACACTTACCAGTGTTTTTTTATTTAACTTATACTTTTCTCTGCACTGCACTTTATCAAGTAATTTAAACAGATCTAAATCAACACCATTTCGATAGACATGTATTCTATCAGCCCTAGCCCCTATTTCTATCATCGAATCTTTCAATGCCTTACAGACTGTAACACTTGCCTGGGCTTGTGAGGCAGCCCATAAAATCATTTTTCTAGGCATTGCATATTCAGGGATTAAGTTTATATCAGTCCCTCTTGCACTAACAATAAAGGGAATTTTTAACAGCTTGTTTACCAGCGCAACAGCAACCCCATCTGGGTAAAAGTAATGTGCGTCTATTAAATCAATTTCCTGCTGCTTTTGCAGCTGTTTTATTTGTAGATACAGCGGTATAGCCATAAAAAAAGGGGCAAGCGACATGCCTATTTTAGGAATAACTAAATATCGCGGGTGATATATTTCTATTCCATATCTTTATTCAACTTTTGGTACATCAGCATAAACTGCATATTGCTTAAATCGATCGCTTTTAAATGGAAACCAGGGAACTAGAGCTATAACTTTTGCCTGGATTTGATCTTTCTCAATTAAGTGCCTTAACCGGGTTTCAATAAAAACGCCATGTCGAAATTGTTTTTTATTGGGATACAGAGTAGTAATTGTCAATATATTCATGCTTTACAAAAAACTTAAATTTCAGTTGGTTTTTTCCTAATTATAATCGGTGATAAGTACCGGTTAGAATTAATCCAATCAATTTTGTCTGGGTACTTAATACTAAATATGACTTACCGGCGCATGTCTATTTAATCGCATAAAATAATTTAAGTAGCCCTTGGGTAGTAGATTCCCATGAAAAATTTTCAGCATACTTCCTAGTATTTTCTCTAGCAGGGTAATTATCAAATAAAGCTAATACACCTTGGGCGATATCCTTGGGCGTTCGTTTTATCAAAATGCCAGCATCTGGGTTCCTTACTACCTCAGGAGAACCACCGACATTTGTTGCCACAACGGGAGTACCGCAAGCAATGGATTCCAGTAAAACATTTGCCATCCCTTCGTTACTTGAAGCCAATACAAATGCATCACTGGCGCTATAAATTTCAACTAATTCCGACTGTGTTTTTTCATTAAAAAAAACAACTCTATCTGTTAAATTTAATTTCTCAACCAATAGTTTTAAAGATCTTTTTCTCTCTCCTTTCCCAACAATGACTAGCTGAAACCCTTCCAATTCTTGCATTGCCTCAATAATTAAACTGTGCCCTTTTAATTCAATTAAATTTCCAATGCTTAGCAATACTTTCTTTGTTAAACCATATTTCTTTTTACATTTTTTTTTATTTAATGGTTTAAACAGCTCAAGATCAATTCCGTTACGGTAAACATGAATTTTATCCGGATTAAAACCAAGCTCAAGCATTTTATCTTTTAAAGCGCGACTGACAGTAATACTGCCTGACGCCAAATTTGCGGCCCACAATATCATCTTTCTAGGTAAGATAAAATCTGAAATTAAATTAATATCTGACCCCCTAGCACTGATAAAAAAAGGTATTTTTAGTACTTTTGCAACTAAAGCAACTGCAACACCATCAGGGTAATAATAATGTGCATCAATTAACTCAAACTTTTCTTTTTTTTGCAGTTTTTTTATTTGGACATATAATGCTACCGCCATAAAAAATGGCGTAAACAGCATGCCAATTTTTGGAATGACCAGGTATCTTGGATGATAAACATCTAAGCCAGCCTTTTCTTCAAACCTTGGTACTTCAGCATATATAGCATATTGTTTAAAGAAATCACTTTTAAAAGGAAACCAAGGTACAGGTGCAATTACTGTTGCTGTTATTTTACCCGTGTTTAACAAATATCTTAGCCGTGTTTCAATAAAAATCCCATGCCTAAATTGTTTCTGATTAGGGAATAAAGTTGTAATAGTGAGAATATTCATCTTCACTCTTTATAATAGCCTTTGTACCAGTCAACAAACTTTTCAATACCCTGCTCTATCGTCGTATTGGGTTTATAACCAACATCTTTCACCAAGGCCTCCACATCGGCATATGTATCAGGAACATCCCCTGGCTGTAGCGGCAATAAGTTTTTTTCAACCGTTTTACCCAGAAATTTCTCTAATGTTTTAATATAGTCCATTAGTTCGACAGGACTTTGATTACCGATATTGTACACTCGCCAAGGTGCTTTACTGGTACCAGAATCTGGGTCTTTTCCTGTCCAATCTAAATTCGGTGTTGCAACATTATCTAAAGTTCTGATCACCCCTTCTACGATATCATCTATATAAGTAAAATCTCTTCGGTGCTTCCCATAATTAAAAACATCAATTTTGTTACCTTCTATAATTGCTTTAGTAAATAAAAACAATGCCATATCTGGCCGTCCCCAAGGGCCATAAACAGTAAAAAAACGCAAGCCTGTTGTAGGTAAATTGTATAAATTGCTATAGGTATGAGCCATCAGCTCATTTGCCTTTTTTGAAGCGGCATATAAACTTAATGGGTGATCTACATTGTCATGCACCGAAAAAGGCATTGATTCATTAGCACCATAGACGGAACTGCTTGATGCATATACTAAGTGTTCAACATTATTATGCCGACAGCCTTCGAGGATATTTAAGTATCCGACAATATTGCTATCAATGTAGGCATGAGGGTTTTCAATAGAGTAACGTACACCCGCTTGGGCTGCTAAGTTTACAACTTTTTGCGGCTGATGCTGATTAAACAGTTTTTCCATTGCCTCTCTATCAGCTATATCAGCCCTAACATCAGTATAACTAGTATGATCTTTTATTCTATCTAATCTTGCCAGTTTTAAATTAACATCATAGTAATCGTTGAGGTTATCAATGCCAATAACTTCATCACCTCGCTCCAGTAATTTTATCGCAAGATGGTTGCCAATAAATCCGGCAGTACCTGTTACCATTATTTTCATATTACAATCGCTCGTCTGTCTGTGCTGCTGGAAATAAATATTTCAGATCATAAATAACTGATTTCAGTTTACCTAAAGCTCTAACCTGTTTAATATCCATCTTTTTAAATTGTTCATGGGCTACTGCTAATATAATAGCGTCAAACGTGCCATCTTCCAATTTTGTTATCGGTTTAATTCCATATTCTTTATATGCTTCATCAGGGTTAACCCAAGGATCATAAATATGAATATTGACACCATATCCTTTTAATTCATCGACTATGTCAACTACCCGTGTATTTCGTAAATCGGGACAGTTTTCTTTAAACGTCAGTCCCATAATTAAAACATCAGAATTTTGAACATGCAGTCTATTTTTTAGCATCAATTTTATTAACCTAGCGACAACATATTCTCCCATCCCGTCATTAATTCGTCGTCCCGATAGAATTATTTCTGGGTTGTATCCAATAGACTGTGCTTTATAAGTTAAATAATAGGGATCAACACCTATACAATGTCCGCCTACAAGACCTGGGCGAAAAGGTAAAAAATTCCATTTTGTTCCTGCCGCAAGCAGTACTTCTTCTGTATCAATATCTAAGCGCTTAAAAATCAAAGCTAACTCATTAATCAGAGCAATGTTCACATCGCGCTGCGTGTTCTCAATAACCTTTGCGGCCTCTGCCACTTTAATGCTACTTGCTTTATAAGTACCTGCAGTAATGATACTTTTATATAACTGGTCGACATACTCTGCAATTTCTTCAGTCGATCCAGAAGTCACTTTTAATATATTTGTGACTCGATGTTCTTTATCTCCGGGATTAATTCGTTCTGGGCTATAACCTACAAAGAAACCTTTGTTAAACGTTAATCCTGAAACTTTTTCCAGGATAGGAACACAGACTTCTTCTGTTGCTCCTGGGTAAACGGTTGATTCATAGATAACAGTATCATCCTGTTGAATAACTCCTCCCAATAGGGTGCTCGCTTTTTCCAAAGGTGATAAATCAGGCTGTTTATGCTCATTAATTGGAGTCGGTACAGTGACAATGTAAATATTGCAGTCTCTAATTTTTTCTATATCAGAAGTGTACCTTAATTTTATAGCTTCCGATAACTCCTCATTGCTAACTTCTAAAGTAAAATCATGCCCATTTCTTAATTCATCAATCCGAGGCTGATTGATATCAAATCCTACTGTTTCATGTTTTTTTCCAAACTCAACGGCTAAAGGCAACCCAACATAACCCAAGCCAATCATAGCAACTTTTGTATTTTTTGATAACTTATTCATATTCTTAATTTACTTGCAAAAACTTACTGAACATCATTAAACTCCATAATTGCGGACTAAATTCTTTTTGTCCTACCTGATGCTGATCCAGCATTGCTTTTAATGTACTTTGATTGAACAAACCACTACTTAGCATTTCATCACTTAAAATAACATCTCGTATTTCATCTTTTAATTCATTTCTAAACCAATTTGATATTGGCACGGAAAAACCCATTTTTTTTCTGTATAAAATATCATCAGACAAATAAGGTTCTAGAGATTTCTTAAAAATATACTTGCCTTCAGAACCTTTTAATTTAAATGTAGGCGATATTTTTGCAATCCACTCAACTAATTTATGATCTAAAATAGGCACGCGCACTTCTAAAGAATTAGCCATACTGGCTCTGTCCACTTTTGTTAATATATCACCTGTCAGATATGTCTTAAAATCCAAATATTGAATGAGTGATAGAGCTGAATCACTACTGCAGTTTTTTGCATGTCGATTAAATACCTCAACCGTCTGATACCCTTGCAATTGCTTTTTTAACTGTGGCGAAAACAACTGTTGACGCTGTTCTGCCGAAGAGACAGAAACAGAATGCATGTATGCTTCTGCTGAATGTCGTCCCAATGCCTGAAAAGTCGTTTTGCCTCTAAAAAACTGAGGTGCCCAATCCATTTTTGGGTACAGTGCACCTAAAGTTCCAAAAACAGGTTTTCTGACACTATAAGGCAACAGGCTACGTATCTTTTCTTCATTCATATGTAATCGCTGTCGTCGATACCCAGCAAGGTTTTCATCGCCTCCGTCACCAGACAATGCAACAGTGACATTTTTTCTGGCTAACTTACAAACCTGATAGGTTGGTAAGGCAGAGCTGTCTGCATAAGGCTCATCATAAAAGTTAATTAACTGATCAATTAACTGAAAATCATCAGAATTAACCTGCTCCTGATGGTGATGAGTTTTATATTGTTTTGCAACTGATTCAGCATAATGGGTTTCATCAAAAGCCTGATGATCGAAACCTATAGCACAGGTATTAACAGGTTTATCACTCAAATTTGCCATAATCGCAACAATAGCGCTGGAATCAACCCCACCAGAAAGGAAAGCGCCAATTGGCACTTCTGATACCATTCTTATTTTTGTAGCTTCTTTAAGTTTTTCAATAAGTTCGTTGGCAATTTCCTGTTCTGACCCTTGTACACTTACATCAAATTTCAAATCCCAGTACTGCTTTAGCTTAATATTTTCTTTTTCTTTTTCTTTTAAAGATATAAGCAATGAATGTCCAGGTTCTAATTTTTTTACCTGCCTGTAAATAGAACGGGGTTCAGGAATGTAACCTAATGTAAAGTACTCCTCTACTGCATAAGGATCTATTTCCCTATTCAATTGAGGATGTATTTTTAATGCTTTGAGTTCAGACGCAAAAATAAATTGTTGATTTTCCAACTCTGCATAATAAATAGGTTTTATTCCTAATCGGTCTCTGGCAATAAAAGCTATCTGCCTATTTCTATCCCATACGCAAAAGGCAAACATGCCTCTAAACCGAGTAACACAAGCTTCCCCCCATTGTTCCCATGCATGCACAATTACTTCAGTATCTGAATGCGTTTTAAATTGATGGCCATGCGTTAATAGTTCGTCCCTAAGCTCATTAAAGTTATAGATTTCGCCATTGTAAGTAACAATAACTGAGCCGTCTTCATTGGCTAAAGGCTGCTGACCTGTTGATAGGTCGATAATTGATAGGCGTCTATGGCCTAAGCCTATGCCAGTCTCAATATGCAAATTGCCTTCGTCCGGCCCTCTATGCAGTTGCGACTGATTCATATCGTTCAATAAAGAACGATTGATTTCAGGTCTACCATCTAAATTTATTATGCCAACAATGCCGCACATAGTTTTATCCTTTAAATATTGGCTTTAATAATAGTCTTTCGCCAAGGCAATTATAGTTTAATTTTGGAATTCACCCTACACACTTCCCTCTAAATACTATAAATCTGCAAATATTGCTTAGTCATTGCCCGTAAGCTAAAATTTTCCTCTACCTTTTCTCTACCACAGGCGCCATGCTTAGCTATTAACTCAGGGTTATCAATATAGAGCTTTATTTTATCAACTAAATCCTTTATATCTTTAGGTTTTATCAAATAGCCCTGAAAACCATTTTCAATTAGCTCTGGCACCCCGCCCACTTCGGTTGAAATCACTGGAAGGGCAGTCGCCATGGCCTCTAAAATGGTCAAAGGGATTCCTTCGGCTAATGAAGGTAGAACAAATATATCAAAATCATGCAATAGCTGGGCAACATCCTCTCTTGCACCTAGCAGCTCGATATTATTTTCTAATGAATGATCAGCAATATACTTTTTAATTACGGGATATAATTCGCCATCCCCTATTAATACCAACCGAATATCTTGCCTAAGCTTCGGAGTTTCGGTAATTAAGTCTTCCACGGCTTTAATTAAAGTCAACTGGTCTTTAACTGCTGCCATCCTGCCCACGGTACCAATAATGCATTTCCCTTTTTCAATATACTTTTTAGGCCGATACAATTCTAAATCGATACCATTGTAAATCAAATTTATTTTATTTTTTGGCAGCTTAACAGTATCGGCCAGCCAAACAGCCAATTCATTAGACACAGGAACCCATTTTGTAACAAATGGATTAATCGCACGCCTGAGATATTGATATTTTTTATTACTGCCATCTAAGTCATAAATATCACGGCCATGCTCTGCATGGATACGTTTTTTTATACCCGCTAAAAAAGCAATTACATTGTATTCCAGTGTTGCTATATTGTAAGTATGAACACAAGCTGGCTTCAATCGGCGCAATAGTCGCCAAATTTTTAAATGAATTTTAGGATCGTTACCCGCCTGTTTGTGTAAACAGATAACCTCTACATCTTCGCGATTAATCCTTTTTTCAAACTCGCTTGATTCCGTCAATGAAATAATAACATGCCGGTAAGATTGCTCAGGCATAGTATTGATCATATTGACCAAAACGCTTTCCAAACCGCCGATATCAAAACGATGGAGAATATGTACAATTAAGGGAGGAGGCATAATTCGTTAATAAGTTTAATGATCTTTTTGGCCAGTTAAATTTAACCAGCTTTTTCTAAACAGGTGAGGAAATAGCAAATGTACAGGCATTTTTAGCCAATGAGATCGAATGTAGAGAAACCATCTTGCAACTCCCTGGCCTTTCATTTTGTTAGTCACATGATTAGTCGCTAACGCACGACCATACAGGACATCCATTAATTTAACATCAAATTTACTCATTTTTGCCTGAAATATAGCCCTATTAATCACATCTTCAGGTATAGGTGCATCAAGTATTTTTTTGGTAAAGTTTAATGCATAGTAAACAGGCTTAACCAAATCAAGTTCAACGGCTCTATGCAACAGCTTATCCCAGCCATTTTGGGATGCAATGGCTTCCCTAATGAGCAAATCCAGATCAGATATATCTCGCAGGCCTTGTTCAAATTCTCCCTCATGAAATAAATGGGTCGCGCTATGAATAATCATATCTATCGGTGACAGCACATACAGCCCAGGCATATCTTCCGCCGCATCAGCCTGTTGCCAAAACTTTATGGGTTTAGGTTTTAAGCGAGATGTGGGCGGAATAATCGTATGGTGTACATCTATTGTTGTCTGTCTTTTTAAATGAGTCATCGGAGGAATTTCATGCATCCATTCTCGATAAAACTTTTGAGTATAGACATCTAAACTGCTTGTAAGCCAGCCACTGTTAGCAAGTGCTGTTTCAGCAATAACCAAATTCTCTTTTGCTACCAAAATATCAGTATCTGTAAATAGACGTCCTTTACTCGCATTATTGCCAGCCCAAACATAGGCTGCACCTTTTAATAACACAAAATCTACTTTAGCTTTACTTAATGCTTTATAAATCTGTTTCACTTCCACTTTAGCAGAGCGGGCATTAGCATCTGAAAGTTTTATTGAGTTTATGAAATGTATTCGCGGCTGTTTAGGAACTTTATCTAGCAATTCAAGCTCGCATAAAAAAAAAGCACAGCGACTCAGTAAATTTGTACGCCTTGCCTGACGAATTAAGATTTCCCACGGATATGAAGAAAAGTCAATGCTTGTTAACGTCCCCTGTCCGTAGTGACGCAAAAACCTTACCACCAGATGATCGTCTAGCACTACAACTCCGTTAATAAAACATGTGAGTAACAAAAAATGTCATCACAGTTATTTAATCAAACTATCAATGCCCTCTAGAGCAGTTACCAAATCAGCATATGTGAAGTCATAGCATTCTACATTTTCAATCATATTGCTCATACTGTCAAAACCTTGTTTCCCTAGAATATTGAAGTTAAATGCATGTTCAGCCAATGTCATTAAGGCACGGCTTTTAGGTAAGCCAATTAATTTTTTTTCAGCATTATCTTTATAATGGGGGAACACCAAAAATGCCGGCTTTACCGCTGTGGTCTGCTCCGCCAATGCAGACTGAGGAGCAAGCATATGTGCGATATCACCTTTAAGGGTATCGATCATTACTTCACCAAAAACCGCATCTGGCGCAAAATCTTTAATAATCTGTATCGATTTGTTTTTAAGGCTAACCGGACGGGGAGCGGGGTATATCAAACCGTCAGCCAAAGAAAGCAATGCCATTTCATCTGACAATAACCGCCAGCCCTTATTAACCAAAGCTGCGCACAGCGTGCTTTTGCCACTGCCAGGTGTACCAGGCAAAATGAGTCCATAACCGTCTTTTTCAATAATGGCGGAATGAATAATTAAGTAATGATGGGCGGTGTTGGCTATACACCAATTGAGCCCCCATTCAAACATTGCAGGCGCCTGGTTTATTGGCAGGGGGATAAAAGGCTCATACCCGTCAAAAGAAAAACTGACTTGAGGCCTATAAAACCGACGATAGCCGCCCACTGCTTTCACTTCCACATGCAAATCAATAAAGTCCGTTTCATTGTTACAATCATAATGAGAATAAAAATGACGAATATGCCGGGTAACGGCTGGAATATTACTGGTAACCGCAATATTAAAAATACCCGTTTTAAAACACAGGCCCGAATCGCTAAAATCTGCGTTTATTTTTTCAAAAGGGAGTTCGGAAACTAACAAAGGATTCTTTATTCCATTAATCAAGCAGGTTTATTTTTTTATACTCGATCCGCAGGCTATTCAAATAGCTTTCTGCCTCCTGCCTTTCAATGCCATGAGTTACAGAAACCTTTTCAATAAGCAGGGACTGTACAGTCTGCTTTTGCATTAATGCCAATAATTCAGCATTAAAGGAAGATAACAAGTGCATATCGCCAAATTCAATATTATAAACGACACTCTCATCGCCCCCCCAATTACAGATCTTTATTTTACTCATTTATTAAAGATTATCCCAGACCTGTAAGTGAGCTATTTCATCACACCATTTAATTATCTATAAGTGCCATCAGCATTGCATGTATCGCCAGGCACTCCGCCCATATTTTTTTCAATCAGGTCAACAAAATCAGTATACCCTGCAGGAACAGCCCACTTAGTGGTATCTCCATCATTCAGTGCCCAAAACTGTTCCGTAGACATAAAGTATTGGCCTTGTAAGCCACCGCTATTCACATAATAATAAAGATTTAAGTATCCCGCTACAATTTGGCACTCTGGAGTCCCATCTTTTCTTACAACTGATATTAAGGTATCTGTTCCGCTGGTATTAGGAGGGAAGCTATGCCCAGTAAATGCATCAGCTATTGTTACCTGATCAAAGGTCTTGCCAGTGCCGCTTGTTAAATGACTAAGAGCCGTTTGGATAACTTCGAGACTTCCATTTGTTGCCTTTGGTTTTTTATAAAAACCATGGCTAAACCCTCCCTGAAAGTTATCGCCTCTGCAATTTGATCCGTTGCCAGAGATCATATTGGACAATCCCTGTACGGCAAAAACAGGCTTACTTGCCAATGTCAAAATCACCGGTGCAACTAAACCGGCTTTAGAAAACTTCCTTTTAGATTTATCAATGTCAGTATGATTATCCGCCACATTGGCACTATTTTTCTCTTCATTACTCATTTACATTCACCAAAAATTATTTTTCGCAGTTACGGAAATAATAACATATTTTACAAAAAATATACACTTCAATTCCCATTACTGCGACCTATCGCATAATAAGCAATGCCTTTCTCTTTCAAAACCTCAGGCTGATAAAGATTACGGCCATCAAAAATTACAGCATCACCCAGCTTTTCTTTCAAAAGATCAAAATCGGGGCTCCAAAAATTTTTCCACTCAGTCACTACTACTAGAGCATCTGCATTTTCCAAGGTTTCTTCTACAGACCCAACCAGCCGCAATCCTTCTTTATCGCCATAAATACGAGCAGCTTCTTCCATTGCTTCCGGGTCAAAAGCCTGTACTTTTGCCCCTGCTTCTATCAATGCTTCTAAAACAACACGGCTTGGAGCCTCGCGCATATCATCCGTTTTTGGTTTAAACGCCAATCCCCATAAAGCGAAGGTTTTTCCTTTTATATTGCCGCCATAATGCTTTGTTATCTTATTAACTAGCACTTTCTTCTGGCGGTCATTTACATTTTCGACAGCACTTAACAGCTCTGCATTATAGCCAACCTGTTTGGCTGTTCTTTCCAGAGCCTTTACATCCTTTGGAAAACAGGAACCGCCATAGCCACAGCCGGGGTAGATAAAGGAATATCCTATACGACTATCCGAGCCAATTCCATTTCTCACTTTTTCTATATCTGCACCTAGCAATTCAGCTAAATTAGATAATTCATTCATAAAGCTAATTTTTGTTGCCAGCATTGCATTGGCTGCATATTTAGTTAGCTCAGCCGATCGCACATCCATTGCGATAATGCGCTCATGGCTACGATTAAAAGGGGCGTATAGAGCTTTCAGCAATTCCGTTGTTCTTGGGTTGTCCGTACCCACAATTATCCGGTCTGGCTTCATAAAATCATCAATTGCTGATCCCTCCTTCAGAAACTCAGGATTTGAAACCACATCAAACTCTGCATTCCTCCCCTTGTCTAACAAGGTCTGTTTTATTGCCGCCGTTACTTTATCTGCTGTGCCTACAGGAACTGTTGATTTATTGACAATTACTTTGTATTCATTCATATGGCTAGCGATAGTTTCGGCAACAGCCAATACATATTTCAAATCGGCAGAACCATCTTCATCGGGAGGTGTCCCAACGGCAATAAACTGAAAAGTACCATGATTAACAGCCTCTTGGGCATCAGTAGTAAAATGCAGTCTGCCAGCCTGCTGATTTTCCTTAACCATCACTTCCAGACCCGGTTCATAAATAGGTATATTCCCTTTCAGCAAACTGTCAATCTTCTCCTGGTCAACATCAACACAGACAACATCATTCCCCACTTCTGCCAAGCACACGCCTGTGACCAATCCTACATACCCCGAACCAAATACTGTTACTTTCATTTATTAAACCTTTATCTATAATTTAACCCAGAAAAATAGCCTGATCATTCTCTCTAGAATAAACTAAGTGCCTGGAAATATTTTATTTAACTTTCTGTAGAAGTCGCTATTGCTACGAGTTCAGATGATTCAATCGCGACTGAAGCCACTCCTACCTGTTTTTAAAATTGGAACTGTTAACTTAATAATACGCGAACACTTATTGAATCAATCAGATACAATAATTTCAAATCAATTAGTTGGAAGACGGCCCTTTACCATTTCAAATTCTAGACCCAACCACTCTATTTTTCAAGGCAATACTATATATAATCAAATAGCTTAAAGCTATACCCTAGGAAAAATAGCAAACAATGTGTTCTAATTATCACCCTCAAGCACTGCTCCTGATTCAATCAGCAACTGTTTGTCCGAATCATTTCTTATTATAACATTTCCAATAACGGTTACATTCGCTCCAAACTTCACATCCCCTGAAATAGTTAACTTTTGACATTCTAGCAAATCAGGTATGCCTTCAGGAAAATGCGCCTGCAGATCATCTATCCTTTTGTAGTATCTGTCATCTAAACTGATGATAATATACTTAGCCTGTCGGGTAGGGTTTACAGCTATTAAGCTATTTTCATCCAGCACAAAAGCATTAGACCAAAGTCCTAACAGTTCATTCGTGGTCTTAATTGGTGCAAAACGGGCTTTTGGAATTCGAATGGCTATAGAGTCTTTAAAATTGGCAATAGCAGACCCCATAGCTGTTTCCATCTGTATTACGCTAGGACTATTTGGGTCTCGGGGATCCAATGTTTTTCTATTTTGAATCAAGGGCAAATTAAGAATGCCATTATTTGCTTCCAGCTGTTCTTTTAATCGGTCTAGGCGAATCCACAGATTATTGGTATTAAAATATTTATACTTGTCAATGTCTTGAAATTTATCAATATCATCTGCATGGCATTGTGCAGATTCACGCAGTAACAGACCTCCCTCCGCACTCTTTGCTAAATGCCCCCCCTTTCTATCTGCTTCTGTTCGGTCTGCCACCTCCATCATAAAAGATGCATCCTGTTCTGCAAAATAGCCCAGCACAGACAAGTCCATACTTGCACCTAAGTTATCTGAATTGGAAATAAAGGCATACTTAATGCCCTGCTCTAACAGCTGATTTAAAATGCCAGATGTTTGCAGCGCAGTATAAATATCACCATGTCCAGGCGGGCACCAAACTTTAGCAGGATTTTTAGGCCATTTTGCAGGCTCTTTACTTTCAGCTAAAATTTTAGGAACTTTATTTTGTAAAAAAGTTAAGGGAATACCGTTCTGCCCCTGCTTTAATTCAGGAAATTTCTCTAACACTTCCCGTGTGTCAGTTTCAGTGCTGAACGAATTCATAAACACTAACGGCATATCACTTTTGAATTTTTTACGCTGTGAAATAGCCTGTTTGATAATGATTTCCAGAAAGCTCATGCCATCTTTTGCCTTAAGCAAGGACTTTGCTTTCTCCAGCCCCATCCCTGTTCCTAACCCGCCATTGAGTTTGAGCATAACTGACTGATTTAAAAAATCCTCCCCTTTACTGCTAAAGTCTGGCAAAGATTCTAAATCAGCAACATCAGTTACTGGCTGGATAGCTGATTCACGAATAACACTTTCTTCTCCAGACAGCATTTTTTCATATTGAGACAAAAAAACATCAACACAAAGTTGAGGCAAGTCATCTTTAATCATTAATTGAGTGATCTTACTTTTTATCTCTGCATTCATGGTTGATTTATGATCTATTTTTTATGTTTATAAGCTATTATAAAGGATAAGCTATTTTTTAACGTTTCCCGCCAAATATAGACCCCATAATTCCTCGAATAATCTGGCGCCCAAGCTGACTGCCAATACTCCTGGCAGCACTTTTCAACATCGCTTCCCCCGCACTCTGCCTGCTTCGTGAAGTGCGTTTCGGTTTGTTGTTTTCTTCAATCTCTGCCTGCTTGACTCTTTCTTTCAGAATTTCATATGCTGATTCTCTATCCAAGTCCTTATCATATCTATCTTTATATGGAGAGCGTGATATCATTTCTTCACGCTCCTCCTGAGTAATAGGCCCCATTTGAGACTGAGGCGGTTTAATCAAAATTCTTTCTACTGGCGTAGGGCTGCCATCCTTTTTCAGCACGGAAACCAGGGCCTCTCCGGTTTGAAGCTCAGTAATTGCCTTCTCTACATCCAGTTTCGGATTAGCCCGAAAAGTTTGAGCAACCGCTTTAACAAGCTTTTTGTCTTTTGGGGTGTAGGCACGTAAAGCATGCTGAATTTTTAAGCCTAACTGCCCCAATACATTATCAGGAATATCTAGCGGACTTTGACTAATAAAATAAACACCCACCCCTTTAGACCGAATTAACCGCACAATCTGTTCAATTTTATCAACCAAAACATCAGGTGCCTGATCAAAAAGCAGATGTGCTTCATCAAAAAACAAAACTAATTTAGGCTTTTCTTCATTGCCTACTTCGGGCATGTTTTCATATAATTCTGAAAGCAGCCACAGTAAAAATACCGCATAAAGCCTCGGTGACTTTTGAGTTAAAACTGTTGCATCAAGAATACTGATAATGCCATTGCCTGAAAAATCATTTCGGCAAAAATCAGCTAGCTTTATCGCAGGTTCACCAAAAAACTCACTAGCCCCCTGCTCATCCAGCACCAGTAGACGACGCTGTATTGCACCAATGCTTGCAGATGAAATATTGCCATATTCGGATTTTAATTCTTTGGCATTATCGCCCATCCAATTAAGCATGGATCGAAAATCTTTTAAATCCAGCAGCAATAAACCCTGGTCATCGGCAATCTTAAAACAGCTATATACTATCCCCGTCTGCGTGTCATTCAATTCTAGCATATGGCTGATTAACAAGGGCCCTAGATCAGAAATGGTTGCACGGACAGGATGGCCCTGTTTGGAAAAGACATCCCAAAAAACTGTGGGGTTTGCTTGAAAATTATAGTCATTAATTTGAATCTTTTCTATCCGCTCAGTGATTTTTTTATGCTCTTTTCCTGGTTTTGCCATACCAGATAAATCACCTTTAATATCAGCTAAAAAAACAGGAACGCCTAGCTGTGAAAAAGACTCGGCTAAAATCTGCAAGCTAATAGTTTTACCTGTACCTGTAGCGCCTGAAATAACGCCATGCCGGTTTCCCATAGCAGCATCCATGATGACCTTTACAGCATCTTTCCCACCAATCAATAGTTCCTTTACAGCCATTTTTAAACCTCCAATAATTTCAGCGTTAGATTATCCTAAAAAATTAATTGACTGCCAAGTTCAGCAGCAACTTATAACTAATAGACTTAAACAATTTTTCAGTTCTCACCAGATGGGCGAGACTATTTTACTTCACGGTATTGCGAAAAATCCGTGCTCAACTAATTTATCTAGGATTATAACAAATATTAATCCGCAGATAATTCTAGCTTGACTCAGCAAGGACTATAAAACTACTATTAATATTCGGTAACGATGGTGAACAGTATGGGACAGGAAATATCCTTTTCTGAGTTTGATAAAAGTGACTTTGAAAGTTTTCTTTTAAAGCTCAAAGCAGAAACAAAGCTGCTAAAAAAAATGATTGAGCAGGATTTATTTTCTACCCGTTCACCTGTAGCTGGATTTGAAATTGAAGCCTGGGTCTTGGATAAGAACATGCAGCCCGCGCCTATTAACGAAGAATTTCTTGCCACCTTAAAAAACCCTCTTGCATTTGAAGAACTTGCAAAATTCAATATTGAATTAAATAGTACGCCAACACCTTTAGCCGGCAATGTTTTCAGCAGAATGTACAGACAATTGCAGTCTACCTGGAGCTCTGCCTATCAGCATGCCGACGGGCTAGAAAAAAGATTGCTTATGATTGGCACCTTGCCTACATTAAAACAAAGCGATCTGACCCTGGCCAACATGTCTGACCTAAACCGCTATCGCGCTTTAAATCAACAGATTCTGCAATCCCGGGGCAAACCCATACAGCTGGATATTGTTGGGAATGAGCATCTAAAACTAGAGCATCATGATGTGATGCTCGAATCAGCAGCCACTTCATTTCAAATTCATATTCAATTGCCTTTAGATATAGCCCATCACTTTTATAATGCATCTATTATGGCATCTGCACCAATGGTTGCCATTTGTGCAAATTCTCCTTTTCTATTTGGCAGAGATTTATGGGATGAGTCACGCATTCCCTTATTTGAACAGGCCATTGAAACGGGAGGCTATAATGGTGCATCTCATGGCCCGATAAGACGCGTCGGCTTTGGTACTGACTACGCCCGGCATTCTATAATAGAATGCTTTGTTGAGAACCTGGATCATTTCCCAATTTTATTGCCTGCAGGCCTGGATTCTGATATAGAAGCCTTTGAGCATTTAAAATTGCATAATGGCACTATCTGGCGCTGGAACAGACCATTGATAGGATTTGATGACAATGGCACACCACATGTAAGAGTTGAACATCGTACACCAGCTGCAGGCCCTACATCTATCGATTCTATGGCAAATGCAGCCTTTTTTTATGGTTTAGCTAAAAATTTATCAGATGAAATAATACTGAAAGGTTTGGCTCTGCCCTTTTCCCAGGCTAAAGATAATTTTTATCAGGCAGCCAGATACGGTTTAGACAGCCATATAATATGGCTTGATGGCAAGAAACATCGCCTGCAATCTTTATTTCAGACTGAACTCATTCCGCGGGCAATTCTGGGACTAAAATCTCTTGGAATCACCAACAGTGATACGGAAGATTTCCTGGAAATTATTTTGCAACGTATTAATAGCAGGCAAAATGGCAGTCAATGGCAGCGCCAATTTATTAAAAGCCGTCGGCAGGATATTCCATTAAAGCAAAATTTTAAATTAATGACGGAAACTTACTTAAAAAATCAGCAATCAGGCATTCCTGTCAGTGAATGGAGCGCTAAATGACATTGAATCAAATAACGGGCTTTCCTGAAGAACTATTGACTGCAACCGCTCAATCGTTGCATTCACTGGTTCCCAACCCTACCTTATTCCATTTGCCCGGCAAACATAAACAGCCGCTGTTTATATCCGTTTTGCTTCATGGCAATGAAAGTACAGGCTTTTTAGCCTTGCAAAAACTATTGATAAAATATCGCAATCAGCAGCTTCCCCGTGCCATATCATTTTATTTAGGCAATACCGAAGCTGCCAGCCAAGGGTTAAGGCGATTAAATCATCAGCCAGACTATAACCGCATCTGGCCAGGTACGGATTTGCCCAATACAAAAGAAACTCAAATCACTCTGGAAATTGTAAAGATAATGGCAAACAGAAAGGTTTTTGCCAGTATAGACGTACATAACAATACGGGATTAAATCCGCATTATGCCTGCATTACCAAACTGGACAATCAATTTTTACAGCTCGCCAAACTGTTTGGACGGTTAATTGTGTACTTTACCCGCCCTAAAGGAGTTCAATGTGGTGCATTTGCAGAGATATGCCCTTCAGTGACCTTAGAATGCGGCAAACCTGGCCAGACAAACGGTGTCGACCATGCTTTTGAATACCTTAACAGCTGCCTGCACCTTTCTGAATTAATTAACCGTCCAATACCGCCACAGGATATTGATGTTTATCATACCGTTGCTCAAGTTAAGGTAAACGAAGGCGTCAACTTCAGTTTTAACGACCAGCAATCTGATCTATTATTGGACAAAAACCTTGAACGAATGAATTTTACTGAAATTCCTGCAAGCACTCAATTCGGCCGGATTTTCAATCATTCAGCCATGCCTGTCACAGCTATCAATGAGTTGGGTGATCGGGTCACTGATCAATTTTTCTCGCTCGTCGATCATCAATTGCAAATAATTAAAAACACAATGCCCTCTATGCTTACCCTTGATGAACGAGTGATCAAACAGGACTGTTTATGCTATTTAATGGAAAAAATTAAACTATGAATTTTTGGGAAACAAAGAGTTTATCTGAAATGACTACCGAGGAATGGGAATCCCTCTGCGATGGCTGTGGCAAATGCTGTTTAAATAAACTGGAAGATGAAGACAGTGGCAAACTGTTTTTTACCAGTGTAGTCTGCAATTTAATTGATTTGGATACATGTCGCTGCACAAAATATTCAGACCGAACCATCCTAGTCCCTGAATGTATCGATTTAAAACAGCATGATTTTAAAGAATATAACTGGCTACCGGCCACCTGCGCCTACCGCCTGTTAGTAGATGGTAAAACATTGCCCTCCTGGCATCCACTAGTATCAGGCACTCAAGAAATGGTAAAGGAGGCAGGTGTTTCTATCTGCAGCTATGCAATGAAAGAATCTGAGGTTGATGATCTAGAAGATCACATTATTGAATGGCTGGAGTAACCGCAGAGCGCTCCATTGTGGTTCGATAATAGCCTTTAACTGCCAGCCACCTGCCTTAAGCAGATGGCTGTTTAGTTGCTGTTCGATTATATATAGCTAAATTTAGCTGTAAAATCTAGACAAAACTTATTTTCTTTCGTCACCTTCGATACCGATTTCCCATTCTTCAATTGCAACCTCAATGATTTTTCCTGTTGCAGCATCAACCTCTACTTTTGTCTCTACTCCTTTGTCATTTACTATATCAAACTCATAAGAAGCATCGCCATTCTCTTCAATTTCATATTCAACCTCCTTAGGAACGCGCATGAAATAACTTCGACAACTTCATGATAAAATAGGTGAACATCAATCCACAAAGATTCTAAAAATTGAATAATCCTTATGCTCAGACGATCGAAACTCGGATGCAAGAATTGT
>Ga0256840_1000176_pt1 | contig 60230 bp, 59 predicted proteins | sample 355202metaG_FD_185969 | JGI IMG/M metagenome (GOLD analysis project Ga0256840, IMG submission 185969) | Hydrothermal vent microbial communities from Mid Atlantic Ridge, Atlantic Ocean - 355-202 | ecosystem: Environmental > Aquatic > Marine > Hydrothermal vents | place: Atlantic Ocean: Mid...
GATTGCAATCTACATTTGGATAATTGCAGGTTTTTTTAATGTTTTCGTCATTCTTTATCATTCTTTTCCTAATAACTGGGCGCATGGCTCAGAAACAATGATTAAAAATGTTGTGGTTGTTCTTGCAAGTTTAGAGCTCATCAGAATATTTCAGTCATATCTTGTGCTTGGGCGCGTAAAAGTTACATTTATTTTAGATGTGACATTGGTGGTATTAATTGGTGAGCTGATTAGTTTTTGGTATCGAGAGTCTCAAACAACGGAAGTTTTGTTGAGTATAGGTGTCATCTCTGTATTGGTTCTACTGCGTATTATTACTAGCAAATATTCGCCTGATGAAAATAAATAGCTTTGTCATAAAGCTGTCACATTCCTATTTTATTATACCACTATGTTAAATATTTTAAGCAATGGAGAGTAAAATGAGAAACAAGATGATGATTGCAGTAACACTCGCTGCTTCGACATTAAGCGCAAATGCTTTTGCTGCAGGACGTGATTATATCGAAATTGTAGGTTCTTCTACGGTTTACCCTTTTGCAACAGTTGTTGCAGAAACGTTTGGTAATAAAACCAAATTTAAAACACCAAAAATTGAATCAACTGGTTCAGGTGGTGGATTCAAATTATTCTGTGCTGGTAATGGAATAAATACACCAGATATTACCAATGCATCTCGTCGAATAAAAAAGAGTGAAGTTGAAAAATGTGCTTCAAATGGAGTGAAGGAGATAACAGAAGTACAAGTTGGTTTTGATGGTATTGCGATTGCTAACTCAAAAAAAGGAAAGGATTTTAAGTTAAGTCGTAAAGATATTTTTATGGCACTGGCAAAACAAGTCCCTACGGAAAAAGAAGGTGAGTTAAAAGACAATCCTTACAAAATGTGGAATGAGGTAAATGCAGATCTTCCTGCTATTAAGATAGAGGTACTAGGCCCTCCGCCAACATCAGGAACGCGTGATGCATTTGCAGAGCTTGCAATGGAAGGTGGTTGTAAAAAAATTGCTTGGATAAAAGCATTAAAGAAAAAAGATAAAAGCCAATATAAAGCTATTTGTCATTCAGTTCGTGAAGATGGTGCGTATATAGAAGCAGGTGAAAATGATAACTTAATCGTTCAAAAGCTAGAAAAAAACCCAGATGCATTAGGTATCTTTGGCTTTAGTTTTCTTGATCAAAATGCAGATAAGGTAAAAGGCGCGAGTGTTGATGGTGTAGAGATTAGCTTTGAAAATATAGCTGATGGTTCTTACCCCGTATCTCGCCCACTATTCTTTTATGTGAAAAACTCGCATGTAGGAAAAGTGCCAGGTATTAAAGAGTATCTAGCAGAGTTCACTTCAGAAGAGGCATGGGGAGAGGATGGTTATCTAACAGAAAAAGGTTTGATTCCTTTAAGTGAAGAAAAGAGAAAAGAAATTTCACACTCTGTTAAGAATCTTACCCCTTTAAAGTTTGAAGAATAAATTAACGAATAACTAGCAACTAGCCGTTAGATTTATTTGTATAATCTAACGGCTAGTTTTTTTTGGCCTGAATCGTTTATAAATACGCAATAAGCTAATGAGTAAGTACTGCTCTTTGACGGTTCAGACCAAAAAATTATAAGCAATATTTTTGACTAAGGTTATAAATGCCAACACAAACTATCTTACTAATATTATTTGCACTACTGATTTTTAGTTATTTTATCGGACGAAAACGCTCGATTGCAGTTTCTAAACCAGATGCAAAAAACAGGTTGAATTTACATTCCCGTCCTCACTACTATGGCTATATGGTTGCTATATGGGCGGGTATTCCTGCTTTATTGGTGTTGATGCTATGGACATCTTTTAATTCAACCGTTATTACCTCACTGACTATTTCTGGACTTCCAGAGTCACTTCAAGAGCAATCAAGAGATTCACTTGGCTTGATGATGAATGAGGTGAAAAATCTTGCAGAATCAGGGCAAATTGAAACAGCATCAGACCCCATATTGCGACAAGCTGCACAGCATTATCAAAGATTAGAAAGCATAAGTAATTTGGCTAAGGCGGTCATCGTTGTAGTCATTTCATTACTAGGAATGTTAGTAGGTTGGAAGCTTATAAGCCCAAAAATGAGAGCGAGAAACAAGGTAGAAAAAGTGGTTCGTTGGGCAATGATTTTATGTTCCTCTATCGCAATTCTTGCAACGGTGGGTATTGTTTTTTCTGTATTAATTGAATCTGTACATTTTTTTAAAGCCGTTCCTCCTGCAGATTTTTTGTTTGGTACAAGATGGAGTCCTCAAACCGCTATACGCGCCGATCAAGTCGGTAGCTCTGGCTCTTTCGGAGCAGTTCCATTATTTGTGGGGACATTATTAATATCTTCAATCGCACTAATTATTGCAGTGCCTCTGGGCTTACTGTCAGCTATTTATCTGTCGGAATACGCTAATAAAAGAGTTCGCAGCATTGCTAAACCTGTTCTTGAGATTTTGGCGGGTATACCAACGGTTGTATATGGGTTTTTTGCGGCATTAACCGTTGCGCCATTCTTGCGTGACCTTGGAGAGTCTTTAGGTTTAAGCATAGCATCAGAAAGTGCACTAGCAGCAGGAATAGTCATGGGAATAATGATTATTCCTTTTGTTTCATCTCTTTCAGATGATGTGATATCTGCCGTACCACAATCCATGCGAGATGCATCTTATGGAATGGGCGCAACACAATCAGAGACTATATTACAAGTGATAATTCCTGCGGCATTACCAGGGATTATAGGTGGTGTGTTATTGGCTGCATCGCGGGCAATTGGTGAAACCATGATCGTAGTTATGGCGGCAGGTTTATCAGCTAACTTAACGATTAATCCTTTAGAGGCCGTGACAACGGTTACGGTACAAATTGTAACTCTATTAACAGGGGATCAAGAATTTGATAGCCCAAAAACTTTAGCAGCATTTGCGCTAGCATTAGGTTTGTTTGTAATTACTTTATTATTAAATTACGTTGCTCTACACATAATTCGTAAATATCGGGAGCAATACGAATGATCAGCATTATTATAAAAGTGGCAAAAACAGGGGGGGTGACAAATATTACACATAGTAAGCATGTTTTTTACAAGTCAATGACTAAACCCCGACTAAAACTGGAGTTTTATAATAAATGAGTACGACAACAAAAAAAATTGAGAGACATTTAAAAAAGCGATACGCCAAGGAAAAGCGCTTTCGCTTGTATGGCATTATCTCGTTATTGATTAGTTTTAGTTTTCTAGCGGTATTATTATTTACAATTTTTAGTAAAGGCCTGCCTGCATTTCAGCAAACCTATATCAAGCTCGATGTAGTGTTAAGTGAATCAGCACTTGGAGTAAATAAAGACTCAAGTATTGATGATCTATATTCTGCCAATTACAGCAAAGTGATAAAAAATAGTCTTAAAGAAATGTTTCCTGGGGTGAAAGGGCGTAAGAAAAAAATAGCATTAAAGAACTTAGTGAGTAAGTCAGCGGCTTATGATCTTCGTGATAAAGTTATTGCGCAACCAAGTTTGATTGGTACAAAACAATCGTATTGGTTTTTAGCCAAAGATGATGTAGATGTCTTTATGAAGGGTGATATTGACAGAACCCTTCATGAAAGCTCAAGAAGAATTAAAGATTATCAACTAGCATGGATTGATAAATTATTAAAAGAAGGCCGATTAGAAAAACGCTTTAATACCGTATTATTTACAGCGGGTGATTCAAGAGAGCCCGAGCAAGCAGGCATGGGAGGCGCAATTGTTGGCTCATTATTAACAATGTTAGTCACACTGCTACTCTCTTTTCCAATAGGTGTAGCAACGGCCGCATATTTAGAAGAATTTGCCCCACAAAATAATCGCTGGGTCGATTTGATTGAGGTAAATATAAATAACCTTGCTGCGGTACCATCGATTGTATTCGGTTTGTTAGGGTTAGCCGTTTATATCAATATATTTGGTATACCGCGATCAACACCCCTATTAGGTGGATTAGTACTAACACTGATGACGTTACCAACGATAATTATTGCCAGTCGTGCAGCGATTAAATCAGTGCCACCATCCATAAAAGAAGCCGCAATTGGTTTGGGTGCTTCACCTGTACAAGTGCTCTTTCAACATACGTTACCACTTGCAATGCCTGGTATTTTAACCGGAACAATTATAGGTATGGCACAAGCATTGGGTGAAACTGCGCCGTTATTAATGATAGGAATGGTTGCGTTTGTATCAGATATTCCTTCGAGTATCTTTGATCCATCGACCGTTATGCCTGTACAAATATACTTATGGTCAGATAGCCCAGAGCGTGCATTTACAGAGCGAACATCTGCAGCAATTATGATTCTCTTGGGTTTTCTTGTCTTGATGAACTTAATTGCAATTGTATTAAGAAAGAAATTTGAGCGTAAGTGGTAAATAGATAAGGCAACAACCGATAAGTTTAATAAGGTCAGTAAATAGATATGACAGAACAAAAATTAGATATTGAAAAGCGCAGTGAATTTGATATTGAAATTAACGGCACTGTGGGCAAGCCTTTTGTTGATCACCCTAAAATGTCATCACGAAACTGCGATGTTTTTTATGGGGATAAACAAGCAATATTCGATGTTAATTTAGATATCGCTAATAATGAGATCATCGCCATGATAGGTCCATCAGGCTGTGGAAAATCGACCTATTTACGCGTATTAAATCGTATGAACGATACTATTCCTATTTGTAGAGTAATGGGTGAGCATACGCTGGATGGTGAAAATATTTATGATAAAAAACAAGATCCTGTTTTATTGCGTGCTCGTGTAGGCATGGTATTTCAAAAGCCAAACCCATTTCCAAAATCTATTTACGATAATGTCGCTTATGGTGCACGTTTACATGGATTGGCATCTAACCGCTCGGAGCTTGATGAAGTGGTTGAATCAAGCCTGATAAAAGCAGGCTTATTTAAAGAAGTGAAAGATGATTTGAATAAACCAGGAACGGGTTTGTCTGGTGGGCAACAACAGCGCTTATGTATAGCACGCGCTATCGCCGTTGACCCTGAAGTGATTTTAATGGATGAGCCAACATCGGCATTAGACCCAATAGCGACTGCCTTAATTGAAGAATTAATGGATGAGCTAAAAGAAAATTATACGATTGCTATTGTAACTCATTCAATGCAACAAGCTGCCCGTGTCTCACAACGTACTGCTTATTTTCATATGGGGAAGCTGGTTGAGGTTAATGAGACAGATAAAATATTTACAAACCCAGAACACCAATTGACTGAAAATTACATCACTGGTCGTTTTGGATAATAAGGATTGAATATGGAACTTGGACATCATATATCACAGCGCTATAACGAAGAGTTAGAAGATATTCGTAGCAAAGTTTTAAAAATGGGTGGTATGGTTGAGCTGCAAGCTGAAAATGCGGTGAAGTCTCTACTTAGTCATGATAAAGAACTCGCTAAAAAGGTGGCGACTTCTGACCATAAAATTAATGAAATGGAAATGGAAATTGATGATGATTGTATACGTGTGATTGCACGGCGACAGCCTACTGCACGTGATTTAAGATTAGTCATTGCCGTTTCAAAAGTTATTACCGACCTTGAACGTATTGGAGACGAAGCAGAAAAAATTGCACTCTATTCAAAGAAGTTGGCAAATAAAAATACAGTGGCAGGCAGGCATGCTGACTTAGCTCATTTGAGTGATTTAGTGCTTAAAATACTCCATGACTCACTTGATGCTTTTGCTCGTATGGATGCAGAGCAAGCAGTAGCAATTTTAGGATCAGATAAAAAAGTTAATATGGAGTTTGATAATCTGTCGCGACTACTGATTACTTTTATGATGGATGATCCCCGGCAAATAAAGGGAACATTAAGAGTTAATTGGTGCGCTCGCTCATTAGAGCGTATTGCAGAGCACGCTCAGAATATTTGCGAAAATGTTATTTTCTTAGTCAAGGGAAAGGATGTACGGCATACCAGCCTTGAACATATTCGATCAAAATATTTTCCTCAAGACCTAGAAAATGGCAGCTCGGACTAATACATCATGTTTTCTATTCTAATTGTTGAAGATGACAAAGCGATACGTGACATGCTTGCAATGTACCTTAAATCTAAAAGTTATACGGTACTCGTTGCAGAAGACGGTAAACAAGCTTTAGAGCAACTCTATGAGACAGTGCCCGATTTGTTACTACTAGATTGGATGCTGCCAGATATGGATGGTGTCGAGTTAATACCGCAAATTCGTGAGTTAGAATTATTCAAAGACCTCCCTATTTTGATGTTAACAGCTAGAGCAGGAGAGGAAGATAAAGTTAAAGGTTTGAATGTAGGTGCTGATGACTATATGACTAAACCAGTTTCATTACAGGAGTTGGATGCTCGTATACGAGCGCTAATTCGCCGCTCACAAGGTTTAAACTCTAAACAGTTACTAACACTTGGCTCAATTACTCTTGATCCAGAAAATAATGAAGTGATGATTAATGATGAGCAAGTTAAAATAGCTGGCAAGGAATACCGTTTATTGCATTTCTTTATGAAGAAACCTAATCGTTTATTTAGTCGTGAGCAATTACTCGATAGTGTATGGGGGCAAACTGTTTATGTAGAAGAACGGACGGTTGATGTTCATATTATGCGTTTACGAAAAATACTTAAAAAATATGACCTAGGTGAAATGTTAGAAACAGTTAGGGGTGTAGGCTATCGCTTTGGTAAAAAAGACAGCTAATGGATAGTAACTACTGGAGCCTAGAACGTTGGCGATTTACCTTGGCACTATTTGGTGGGTTTTTAGGCGGCTTAATTAGTGGCTTTTGGCTAGAGAGCTTTATTGTCAGCTTAGTTTTTTACATTGTCTGGTTGTTATACAAGTTACAACAACTACATAACTGGCTAGAAAAGGGTGGTAAATCAACAGAAATTCCTGATAGTGATGGCATTTGGGAGAGAATAACCTTTCATATTAATCGTACTCAAAAGCGTAGTAGTCGCCGAAAAGAACGAATGAAGGCATTGTTGCAACGCTTTCAAGGTATTATTACAAATCTTCCTTATGCAACAGTTGTCCTAACAACAAACAATGAAATAGATTGGGCAAATAGGTTATCACAAGAACTATTGAGAATAGATATTAAAAAAGATCGAGGGCAGCGTATAGATAATCTGATTCGTGACCCTAAAGTACAAAAATTATTACGACAAAATACACAAAAAGAAATCGAAATTGATGCCCCTCATGACAAACAACTAAAACTAGCAATTCAGTTAATCCCCATTGAAGGTGATTTAAAATTATTTATAGCACGAGATATTAGTGAGCGAGTTTATTTGCAACAAATGAGAAAGAATTTTATCGCAAATGCTTCACATGAATTACGTACACCATTGACTGTTATTGCAGGATATTTAGAAATAATTGGAGAAGAGGAAAAATTACCTAGCCAACTAATACCAGCGGTTGAGTCCGCAACAGAACAATCATTGCGTATGCAAAATATTATTGAAGACTTGCTTGTATTGTCACGTTTAGAAAACTCTGAATTAGAGGAGAGCAAAATATCAGAGTTGGATGTAGCAAAAATAATATTTAGTCTTTGTGATTCTGAAAAAACGATTGATGAGAACGCTCATTCCATAGATGTTTCTCAAGTTGATGCAGATTTAAAGCTAAGGGGTGATAAAGCAGAAATTATTAGTGTATGCAGTAATCTGATTCATAATGCAATTCGTTATACTCCAAAGCATACACAGATTAAAATTATCTGGAAGAAGCTTTCAACTGGAGAAGGGTTCTTTAGCGTAGAAGATCAAGGGCAAGGTATTGCATCTGAACATATTGCCCATCTTACAGAGCGTTTTTATCGTGTAGATAAAGGGCGTTCTCAAGACTCGGGTGGCACAGGTCTAGGTTTGTCAATTGTTCAACATATTATTCAACGACATAATGGGCGGCTTGAAATACAAAGTACACTAGGCAAAGGTTCTGTATTTTCGGTGTATTTTCCCAGTGAAAGAATGGTGTAATTTGTTTTATTAGTATTAGTTGAACTTGATCAGGCTTTCTTCAATACAAATTTAACTTCAGAGGGCTATTGAAAAATGTCCAAGAACACACCATTATTTATGGTTCCATAGCTGATAAAAATTTATAAAAACTAATATGAATTCACCTTTACTAAATATACAAGATCTTCCTGATTATTCTGCAATTAAGCCAGAGCATATTGAACCAGCACTCGATGAATTATTAAAAGAAGGCCGAGCTCTTACAAAGAAATTGCTCATCGAAAATACAGAATATACATGGGAAAACCTCATCTATCCGCTAGAGTTATCAGATAATGAGCTAGAGAGAATGTGGTCGCCGATTAGTCATATGAATGGGGTAGTGAACACCCCAGAGTTACGCGATGCGTATACGGCTTGTTTACCGAAGCTTTCAGAATACAGCACTGAGATGGGACAAAATAAAGAGCTATTTTCTGCTTTGCAACAAATCCAAGATAATCAAGATAAGTTAGGTTTGGATGATGCACAACGTAAAAGTTTAGAAAATACACTTAAAGGTTTTCGTTTGTCGGGTGTTGATTTATCCGATGATAAAAAGAAACGCTACGCAGAAATCAGCACAAAGCTTTCTACGCTTACATCAAAGTATTCAGACAACGTTTTAGATGCAACCAATGCATGGAGCAAAGAAATCACTGATGTCGATAAACTAAAAGGCTTACCAGAAACTGCTATCGAGCAAGCGGCAGAAGCGGCAAAACAGCGGGATTTATCAGGCTGGTTAATAACCTTGGATTTTCCATCTTATTATGCAGTGATGACATATGCCGATGATAGAGCACTTCGTGAAGAGGTTTATCGAGCATATAGCACCCGCGCATCTGATCAAGGAAATAACCCTGAATTAGATAATAGTGAAAATATGGGTGAAATACTAAAATTGCGTCAAGAAAAAGCATCATTGCTTGGTTTTGATAGCTATGCAGATTTATCACTAGATACTAAAATGGCAGACTCTCCTAAGCAAGTCTTAGGATTTTTAGATGAACTTGCAGAGAAGTCGCTACTCTTTGCAAAAAAAGAGTTTCAAGAGCTATCTGATTTTGCAGAAAATGAGTTAGGACTTGGTGATTTAAATGCATGGGACATAGGCTATGCGAGTGAGAAATTAAAACAAGAACGCTATGCGATCAGTGATGAAGACTTAAAGCCGTATTTTCCTGTTGATAAAGTATTAAATGGTTTATTTGAGCTTGTTGAAAAATTGTATAGCGTAAGTATCAAGCAAAACAGCGAAGTAACAAGTTGGCATGATGATGTCCGATTTTTTGAAATATTTGATAAAGAAGGAAAACTAAAAGCACGTTTCTATTTAGACTTATACGCACGCCAGCATAAACGTGGTGGTGCATGGATGGCTGATTTTTGTAGTCGCTTTAAGATGGAAGATAAACTGCAAACTCCCGTTGCTTTTATGACGTGTAACTCAGCACCACCGGCAGGTGGCAAACCCGCTCTATTTACTCATGATGAAGTGATTACTCTATTTCACGAGTTCGGGCATGGCTTACACCATATGATGACCGAAGTAGACTATTTGGATATTTCTGGTATTTCAGGCGTGGAATGGGATGCGGTAGAGCTACCTAGCCAATTTATGGAAAACTGGTGCTGGCAACGTGAAGCACTCGATATGTTTGCAGCGCATTATGAAACAGGTGAAAAAATACCAGATGCATTATTTGATAAAATGCAGGCAGCAAGGCACTTTCAAACTGCTATGGGTATGGTTCGCCAACTAGAGTTTTCAATATTTGACATGAAAATTTATGGTGACCCGAGTATTGATTCTGCAGAACAAATCCAGAGTGTTTTAGATGCCACTCGTCAACAGATTGCGGTTGTGACCCCACCAAAATTTAATCGTTTTCAGCATGGTTTTTCGCATATTTTTGCGGGAGGCTATGCGGCAGGCTATTACAGCTATAAATGGGCAGAAGTATTATCGGCAGATGCTTTTGCACGTTTTGAAGAAGAAGGCTTATTTAATCCTGTTGTGGGTGAGTCATTCCTAAAAGAAGTTTTAGAAGTCGGTGGTTCGCGCACGGCAATGGAATCATTTAAGGCCTTTAGAGGTAGAGAGCCAAATGTAGATGCTTTATTAAAACATTCTGGGCTTGCTGCATAATGACATCTTATACTAAGTTACCCTTCAAAATCGCCAGTTGGAATGTAAACTCACTAAAAGTACGTTTGCCACATGTTTTACAGTGGCTAGAAAAGACAAAGGTTGATATTTTAGTTTTGCAAGAAACAAAATGTATTGATGACAACTTCCCACAAGATGAGATCGAGGCGGCAGGTTATCAAGTTGTTTATTCGGGACAAAAAACCTATAACGGTGTTGCGCTTCTCTGCAAAGAAAACCTATTGATTGAAGATGTAGTTTTTGATTTGCCTAACCTAGATGACCCCCAACGTCGTATTTTAGCGGCAACAGTTAACGGAATTCGTATACTAAATTTATATGTGGTGAATGGTTCTGAGGTAGGCTCAGAAAAGTTTGCTTATAAACTTGATTGGTTAGAAAAAGTTACCGCATGGATAGAGGAACAATCTAAGCAATATAATAAGTTTGTTGTTTTAGGGGATTTTAATATAGCCCCAACCGATCGTGATGTACACAATCCGAAAAGTTGGCATGAGCGAATTCTATGCTCTACACCAGAACGTAATGCCTTAAAAAAGATATTGGACATCGGTTTTGCAGATTCTTTTCGTCTGTTTGAGCAAGAGGATGAAATTTATAGCTGGTGGGATTATCGTAGCGGTGGCTTTGATAAAAATATGGGCTTACGTATTGACCTAATATTGTCTAGTTTATTATTGGCTGAACAATGCATCGCTAGTTATGTTGACCCAGAGCCACGTGGTTGGGAGCGTCCTTCTGATCATGCGCCAGTGGTAAGTGAATATAGAAGTATAGGAGGATCCTGAATTAATCAGGCTGGTACTCATTATATTCTTTGAATAGATATTTTTCTTCGTAGCGTATTCGGCCAACAAGCGCTTTTGTTAGCACCGCAAAATCTTTTTTAAATCTATTTAAGTTCTCATCATTAATTGGCATATTGGTATATAGATTTATGGTTGCACTGATGGATGTCGCAATAGCGCGCATTTCGGTGCGAGTGTCGCGATATCTACCATCACTTTTGCTGACTACCAATTCTAAATAAGTATACATTTTACGTTCGCTGGCCCAATGTGCTTTCAACAAGGATGAAAACTGCTTAAATACCTCGTTTAGGCGAGTAAAATCTTTATCTTTTATATATTTAAAGATCAGATCACAGTCAACCCATAACTCTTGGTGCTCTGCTTCTAATAAATCTGTTAAATCAGGATCGTAAGCATAAGTCAGTGAAGGGTGATTTTGTGTCATACAGACTTTTATAGTGGAAAAAGATTATTAAACCATAAATTCTAGACATATATTTAATTTATTTACTTTGTTTTATATAAAGATGGTCTCGATTCATTTGATTAATATTGCGTTCCCCACAAAATGCCATGCTGATATCCATTTCATTACGAATAATTTCTAGCGCCGTTGTGACACCTTTTTGACCCATAGCACCCAAGCCATACAGAAAAGGCCGTCCTATATAAACCCCTTTTGCACCCAATGAAACGGCTTTAAGTACATCTTGTCCAGAACGAATTCCGCCATCCATATGTACTTCAATTTGATCACCTACAGCATCAATAATTTCTGGCAAAATATCAATGGATGAGCGCGCACCATCTAGCTGTCTTCCTCCATGGTTAGAAACAATAATGGCATCAGCGCCTGACTTTACCGCAAGCTTGGCATCTTCTGCATCCAAAATCCCCTTTAATATCAATGGCCCGCCCCACTTTTGTTTAATCCACTCAATATCATCCCACGATAACTTATCTTCAAATTGTTTTTGTGTCCAAACACTTAGGGATGATAAATCGGTAGCATCTTTTACATGGCCTTCTATGTTACGAAAGCTATGGCGTTTGGTGGTGAGCATATTCATGCACCAATGTGGTTTAATCGCCATATTATAGATTTGAGAGACCGTCATTTTTGGTGGAACGGATAAGCCGTTCTTAATATCTTTGTGGCGCTGCCCTAAAATTTGTAAATCGAGCGTAAGAATAAGCGCAGAACAGTTTGCTGCTTTTGCTCGCTCGATTAAGTTTTCTACAAAACCGCGATCTTTCATTACATAAAGTTGAAACCAAAAAGGCTTAGTGGTTACGCTGGCAACATCTTCAATTGAACAAACACTCATGGTTGATAAGGTAAAAGGTATGTCCATGGCTTCGGCTGCTTTTGCGCCGAGCATTTCACCATCTGCATACAACATTCCTGTTAGTCCTGTTGGTGCAATGGCAACAGGCATACTAACCTTTTGTCCAATCATGGTAGTTTCTAGTGAGCGATTACTCATATCTACCGCAACTCGTTGGCGAAATTTAATTTTTTCAAAGTCACTTTCATTAGCGCGGTAGGTGCTTTCTGTCCACGAACCAGAATGAACATAATCATGAAACATTTTTGGTACACGTTTTTTAAATAAGCGCTGTAAGTCGTGAATACTAGTGATTGTAGGCATGAAGATAATCCTCTATTAATGAGCCTAGTATAGAAGTAAAATAAATAAAAAAAGGGGATAAATAATGGCAAATTTTAATACTCACTTGGGTGTCGCCGCAGTAGGGTCAGGAATGCTGGCAATACTCTGTCTTCAAGTGGGTTTTGTTGATGCGAAAGACGCTTTGTTGCTCGCATCGGTGGGTATTCTTGGGGGTATCTTACCCGATATTGATCTACATTATTCTCATCCAAGTAGAATTTTATTTTCATTATTGGGGATTGTCGTCGCCCTTTTATGGGTATTTTCTGCCGAAAATCAGCTTTCTATCATAGAACTTTGGGGGGCTGGTTTAGGTATTTACTTATTTATTCGGTTTCCCATTTGGTCATTATTTCAGAAGCTTACAGTGCATCGTGGCTCTATACACACAATTTCAGTTGCATTACTTTTTTGTTTGATTGCTACAGCGTTGAGTTATCATTTTTTTTCTAAGTCACCTTTTATATCATGGTTGATTGGTTTATTTGTTTTTCTTGGATTTATCCTACACTTAGTCTTAGATGAAATTTATAGCGTAGATTTTATGGGGCATCGCCTTAAACGTTCATTTGGAACAGCATTAAAGTTATTTGATTTTAAAGAGAAGATAAGTAGTACGGTGATTATTGTAAGCATCATCTTTATATGGTTTTTTACTCCAGATGCAAGCCAATTTATTGATACATTGATCAGCCCAGAAACATATCAGTTAATTCAACAAAGACTTTTATAACGTTATAACAAACTTTATAAATAAAGAGGAATATGAGATGCCCTATGTGAATATAAAAATTACTAAAGAAGGCGCGACTAAAGAACAGAAGCGACAACTTATTGAGGGTGCTACGCAGCTCTTGGTGGATGTTTTAGGGAAAGATCCAACATCACTTTTAGTCGTGATCGACGAAGTTGAGACTGATAATTGGGGAATAGCAGGGAAAAGTGTAACAGAATTGCGAAAAGGAAAAGGTAATTAAGGAGAGAGTGATTAGGCTATTAATTTGTCACCCCCCCTATTTTTTGCGGTTTTGTAATTTAATACAAAACCGCAAAAAATAGGGGGGGTGACAAAATTAGCTATATTTATAAGAAAATACTGATTAAGCCGCCGCTTTAGCAAGCGCTTTTTGAATAACTGGTACTAAATCTTCAGGTAGTTTTAAATCACCCGATAGGGCAAATGCCTGTGCATCAGGTGACATCTTTTTCCATGTGCGGATAATAATATCAATCCACTTATCTTCATCATATTGAGGAAAGTTCTCATACATTGCTGTCATGTAGTGTTCAATAAATGTTAGTGCCGCAACATCTTCTAAGATTTGAGTGTCTTTATTATTTTTTAAATCCTTCTTTCCAATCGCAAGTTTTACACGAGCAATGGTCTCTTCGTCATAGCCTACTTCTTCTAATATTTTAGCGGCAGTTTCTGCGTGGTAACCATAAAGACGAGTGCGCCAAAGATGGTAGCCTTTACGATTCATTGGGTAATCGCTACGTGGTGAGGTCCAGCGCTGAATGTGTTGTGCAGCAACAGAAAGCTTAGCAACTTCATCAGCCTCGGGTAAATAACGATTGATCATGTCTAACATTCTGTGAGAATAAATCAGCTCTTTTGGAACATCATTGCCGTTATCATCTTTGACCATATTAGGGTCTTTGCTGTTAGCCGCATCATATTGCTCGATTGCTTTATCAAATAGTGTTGTCATGCTTCTCTCGTTAAATTATTAAAATAATGTAGGAGTAAAAGTCTACAAAGATCACCTCCTAAATACAATAATCAAGAGAAACATAGTGGTCATTATTAGATTACGGGTAGTTAGGGAAACACGGATCAAGTCCAATTATTTTTATCGAAGCTAAATTCTAATCGGCTTAATCAGGTTTTCCTTGGAAAGAGTTTTCATGAAAGCCAAGGGCTAGAAAAATCCTGCTCTGTCATGCTTGCTACTTTTTTCTCGATGGATTCAAGAGAACGCACAAGTGTCACTGTTTTCTTTTCAAGCTGTTTTAATTTTTTATCACGAAACTTTTTCTCTTGTACGGGGATTTCTACTCCCGCACTGATAACGGTTGCCCGTGGCTTTGTACGGCGATCAAAAGTTGTGTAATAAAGTGCGGTATACAGATTATGAACATCTTTGTGCAAAGCTTCTAACTCATTCAACTGAGGTATATTGACTAATTTATAGCCTTCTTTGGTATGCCATTTTCCTAGTAAACAAGCATCACAAGTAACAGGCTTATTGATTTGATCTTGTGGGTGATTGGCCAATAGTTTATGTGCCTGTTTAATTAACTCGATGTGATCAGGCTTAGATTTTTGCAGAATTGTTATTATTTGATTTTTGTTCATTTTTTAAGCATATTCTTTTCATTATAGAATGCAAGTTTAGTCAGATAGGGTGTGATACGATTGAAGCATGATTGAAGAAAACACACATGAACATAGAACCTTTATTTTACCCGTCAGAGTTTATTATGAAGATACCGATGCAGGTGGGGTTGTCTATCATTCTAACTACATAAACTTTTTTGAGCGCGCCCGTACAGAATGGCTTCGCCAATTAGGTTATGAGATGGATGAGCTGGTGCGTGATGAGCAAATGGTGTTTGTTGTGAGAGCGCTAAGTTGCGAATACTTACGCCCTGCAATATTTAATGACGAACTTTTTGTCTCCGCTGAAATCATAGAAATGGGAAACACCAGTATTCAGTTTGAACAGAAAGTAATGAGGGTGAATAAAGACGCGGGTAAAACCGAAGAAGCTTGCACCCTATTAGCAAAAGGGCGGGTTACAGTGGTAAGTGTTGATAGTAATAAGTTTAGACCTAAACGCCTGCCAAAAAAATTATTAGAAACAATTAAAGAGATTGCTGAAAGCTAGTCAGTGATTAATCCCCTCCACCTAGCAGGGGGAGGGTTAGGGAGGGGGTAGAATGCTTGAAGAGAATATAGCTCTCTAAACTTTCTACCCCCTCCCCAGCCCTCCCCCTGCTAGGTAGAGGGAGTAAAAAGACAAACAATAAGTACGCAAGGGGAAAGCAGTGTCATTTGACCAAACGATATTAAAATTAATACTCGATGCCAGCCTGATTGTAAAAATAGTTATGGCCATCTTAGTTTTTGCATCACTCGCCTCATGGACATTAATGTTCATAAAATCCAGTCAATTAAGAAAAGCCCAAAAGCAATTAGACGTTTTTGAAGATCGTTTTTGGAGTGGCATCTCACTGAATAAACTTTATAGCGATCTAGCACAACGTAGTAAGCGTGAAGGAATGGCCGCAATATTTTTTGGTGGCTATCACGAATATGCACGCTTAAATAAAGGTGCGACACCTAGAGCGCTCCCAATTATTGATACTGCACAACGAGCTATGCGCGTAGCGGAAACTCGCGAACTTGATAAATTAGAGCAAAACCTTACCTTTTTAGCAACTGTAGGTTCTACCAGCCCGTATATTGGTTTGTTTGGAACTGTTTGGGGAATCATGAACTCATTTTTATCATTAAGTGCTATGAAGCAGGCAACATTAGCGGTCGTCGCCCCAGGTATTGCAGAAGCCTTAATCGCAACGGCGATTGGTTTATTTGCGGCAATACCAGCGGTTATTGCCTATAACCGCTTTAGCGATAAAGTGGATCGTATTGCTGTTCGATATGAAAATTTTAGAGAAGAGTTTACTACATTATTAGAGCGCCAAGCTCATTTAAAGAAGGATGATGTGTAATGTCACGCCGTTGTAAGAAAAGACGCGCAATGGCAGAAATGAATGTCGTGCCCTATATCGACGTGATGCTCGTTTTGCTGATTATCTTCATGGTAACAGCACCGATGATGCAAACGGGTGTGCAAGTAGATTTACCCAGTGCTGATGCCAGCACGTTAGAGACAGGCGAAGGACAAGAGCCGATTACAATATCAGTCGATGATCAAGGCAGTATTACGCTTGAAGATGGTGAAAATACTTATAAAGACATTACTGAATCTGAACTTACCACGCATATAACAGGTCAATTAGGTGAGAAGAGCCTGCGAGCGGTAAACATCAGAGCTGATAGTAATATTGCTTATAAACAAATTATGCGCGTAATGGTTGCAGCGCAAAAAGCAGGCGCTAAAAAAATAGGTTTGGTCGCTGATTTAGTTGCTGAAGATAAATAATTATTCATGATAAAAATACTTTTTAAACACCCTATAGCTGTAATGAGTGCAATTTTATTGCACGTGCTTATTGTTGGCGTATTCGTGTTAAGTTTTGACTGGACAGAAAAGCCCGAGGTGGCCGATGCAGGGATTCCTGTATCAATACTCTTACCTAACGCTGAAGCTTTGGTAGAGCCTGCCAATATCGTTGATACAAAAAAAGATCCAATAGATAAAGAGGTAGAACCGCAACCCTCTAGCAAATCAATAAAAGCTGAAGAAGCGTTAAAAAAGAAACAAGAGCAACAACGATTAGCTAAGTTAGCAGTCATTGCAAAACAAGAAGCGGAGCTTAAACTAAAACGTGCTGCTGAAAAAAAGCTTGAAGAAGAAAAACGAGCCAAGCAACAAGCAGATGAGAAAAAAGTAGAAGAGAAAAAAAGAGTAGAGCAAGAGATAGCGGCTAAAAAATTAGCCGAACAACAGAAAATTGAAGAAGAAAGAAAAAAGCAGGAAAAAATAGCAGAAGAAACAAGGGTTGCAAAAAAGAAGGCCGTAGAAAAAAAACAAAGAGAAGAGGCGCTAGCCAAAGAAAAAATAGAAGAACAAAAAGCACAACAACGAAAAGAAGAACTTTTAGCTGAACAAAAGGCCAAGGCTGAAAGAATCGCAAAGCTAAAAGCCGAGAAAGAAGCTAAGCTAAAAGCCGAAGAGAAAGCCAAGAAAATAGCTAAAGAAAAGAAAGCGGCAAAAGCCAAAAAGAAAGCAGAGCGTTTAGCAAAAGAGAAAGAAGCAAAGAAAAAGAAAGAGGCAGAAGAACGTGCTGCTAAAGCAAAAAAAGAAAAAGCTGAACGACTAGCAAAGAAAAAAGCGGCAGAAAAAACAGCTGCTATAAAAGCCGCAAAGCTAAAAGAGGAGAAAGAAGCCGCTGAAAAACTAGCAGCAAAGAAAGCTGAATACCATCGTAAATGGGAAGAAGCACAAGCAAAGAAAAAAGCTGACGCCATTGCAGCCAAGGCAAGAAAAAAAGTAGCAGCGCAAGAGGCTGCTCGTCGAAAAGCATTAGCAGGGCAAAAAGAGCAGGCTAAAAAAATATGGGGTGGAAAAATATATAACTATGTTAAACGTCGTTGGCATCCACCCCCAGGTACAAATGGGCAATCAGGTAAGATTAAGTTAACAGTTTCAGGTAGTGGTTATATTGCAGGTGGCATAAAAGTTATTTCTTGCAACGGTAGTAAAGAGTTTTGTGATTCCATTATTGATGCCTTTGAACAAGCAGAGCCATTGCCAGGACCACCTGCCAAATATAATTTTAATAAATCAAATCGAACTATTACGTTTAAAATGGACTAATAGCTTATGAGAAATAAAAATAGAATGAATAATACAAAATTACAAAACAGCCAAAAAAGGGGGGGGTGGCAAAATAATATCCTTTTAGCCCTATTTTCTGTTGTTTTTATGTTTATAGCGCCTTCTGCCCAAGCAGAGTTAGAATTACATATATCAAAAACAAGCGATGATGGAATCCCCATTTATATTGCCAATATTCCTGCAGGAATACCAGGTGGGCACAGTGGCATCATCGAAGCTGATCTAAAACGTAGTGGTCGCTTCACGATTGTTAACCGTTCCAAAATACCAAACATCGCACCCTATGGTGGAACATTAAACGCAGGTGCTTATCAAAACATTGCAGATTATATTGTGCGTGGTAAAGATAATGGTAACGGTGGTTTGTTCATTGAGCTAGTTAGCACTTCTGATAATGCTAAAACAAACTACACCATCACCGCGAATGAAAATCCACGTCGTCCTGCACATAAGGCAGCAGATTTAATCTACGAAAAAATCACCCGCAAAAAAGGGGCATTTGATACACGGTTAGCTTATGTCACCGTTACCAATAGCGCGAGTAAGAATAATCGTACCTTTAGATTATATGTTTCTGATTCAGATGGTTATAACCCACAAACGATCTTAACATCACGTCGACCATTAATGTCTCCCGCTTGGTCTCCTGATGGCAGGGAATTGGCATATGTATCATTTGAACGTAATACCTCGGCAATCTATGTACAAAATATTTTCACGGGTGAAAAGCGGTTGATTTCAGCACGTGAAGGCATCAATGGAGCACCAGCGTGGTCACCAGATGGTTCACGAATTGCGATGAGTTTATCGATTGATGGTAATCCCGAAATTTATACCATTAATACCAAAAATGGCGTATTAAAACGAATCACAAAATCAAGCGCGATTGATACTGAACCAGCTTGGAACGGTACAGGATCAATCATATTCACGTCAGACAGAGGTGGTAGACCTCAGTTATATCGTATTAGTGCAAATGGTGGAAATGCCCAACGTATTACCTTTGATGGGAAATATAATAGTGCGGCAGATATAGCCAATAATAAAATTGCCTTTATTACAGGCAATCGTGGCGCTTTTCATGTGGCACTAAGGTCTATCAGTGATTCGGGTAAAGATATACTTTCAAACGGGCGCTTGGACGAATCTCCAACACTTGCACCTAATGGTGCAATGGTTGCTTACACCACATTACGTAACGGACAAAATACCTTGGCCGTTGTAAGCGATAATGGTAAATCAAGACAGTTTTTAACATCACCAGCAGGGGGCGTACGCGAGCCTGCATGGTCTCCGTATTTACATAAATAAATACACAGATAAATATATAGATAGACTTGTAACAAATATAAATTTAAAGGACATGGCAATGAAAAATACAAAAACAAAGTTAATATTTATACCACTTATATTCAGTGCATTAACGCTTGGCGCTTGTAGCCAGCAAAAGACAGATGAGGGCAGTGTGTCATCCAGTCAGGGTAATACGGCTATTCAAGGTGATGGCACAACAAGTGGCACTATCGGTTCGGGTGGTGCTTCAGGAGTGAATAGCAACAGCACACGTGGGGATTATCTCCCAGAGCAAAATGCCAATAACGATCCAAATAATACCAATGATTTAACTCTAGCGGGTTTGAAAGACCCTAACAATTTACTCTCTAAACGTATTATTTTCTTTGATTACAACCAAGCAAAAATTCGCCCTGAATACATGATTCTAATTAACACGCATGCAAAATTAGCAGCTAAATACCCTCAATTAAAAATGCGTTTAGAAGGCCATGCAGATGAACGTGGATCGCGCGAGTACAATGTGGCACTATCAGAACAACGCGCTCAATCAGTAAAACGTATCATGGGAATACAAGGCGCACGTAGTGGTCAAATTAAAACCATTGGTTACGGTGAAGAGCTGCCCTTAGTAAAAGGGCACACTAAAAAATCTTGGCAACAAAACCGTCGTGTTGAAATCAAATATGAAAATTATTAAGGGGCAATAAATGAATAAACTAAAAATAGGGATTATATTTAGCTTATTGCTATCACTTAACTCTGTTTATGCCGAGGTAAGCCCTGAAACAGTCGTGGATATTTTTCAACGCCTAGAAGCATTAGAAAAGAAAACACGAGAGTTAAATGGTGCCAATGAAGTTCTTAAACATCAATTAGGGCAGCTTAAAAAAGCACAAAAGCAGGGTTTCTTAAACGTAGACGAACGCTTAGAAGAATTAGCTAAAAATAAAAAACCAGAGCTTAAACCAGAATCTAAAACAGAAAATAAAACTGAAGATGAAAAGGTAAAAATTATTGAAAGTAGCGATGCTGGTAAGCAAACTGCTGTAAAGAAAGCTACTGAAGCAACTACAGAAAAACCTACAAGAACAGAAAAAACCACGACAACGGAAAGTAAAAAAGAGGTAGAAAAAACAGCAAAGTTAGCAAAACCAACAGCGGAATCTAAGAAAAAAATCAGAGCTCCGAATAGCTACGAAAGAGAAACTTATCAAGCCGCTTTTAAGCTAATGAAAAAATCACCAACAGCAGCGACTAAAGCCTTTCAAGAATACATTAAAATGCAACCAGAAAGCCCATTAGCGGCCAATGCACAATATTGGATTGGTGAAATCATGTATTCGCACAATAATTATAAAGGAGCCGTACAAGAGTTCATCAAGGTCTTACAGAAATATAAATACAGTGATAAAGCACCTGATGCGGCAATTAAGCTAGGTTACAGTTTTTATGCTTTAAAGAATTGGGCCTATGCAAGAAGGACATTTGATGATGTGATCAAATATTTTCCTGACAATAAAAATGCCGTCAATTTGGCACAAAGACGATTGGCAAAAATGACGGCAGCAGGACATTAAATTATGCCACTCAAAAATATGTACTTAATATCTAGTTAGGGTCTTGAAAGAAGATATAGGAAGTGGAGTAATCACTAAATTCAAAATAAATTTTCTTATCTTCGTTATCATCAATCTTTTCATTTAGATTGATATCCATATAGCCGTAGCCATATCGATAGGGGCGGCCAACCCCGTTGCTTGTACCTGCTGCAGTTGTAAGCTTATCGATCTTCATAAATCGTTTTACGAGCTTTTCTCCTGCATAGATTTCTAAAATACCATCAGTGCCTGTCCAATTTTGTAGTGCGCGACCAAATTGATTCTGTGTTTCTTGTGTACAAGCACTCAGGCTTAATACGGCAGCTGCAATTAATAGTTTTCCTTTCATGGGTTCTCTCCTATGCTTGGGGTGAGGATTAATTATGATACTTTACTACGTTCACGACCCAATGTGCAGCTGGTGTTGGGGTTTTCGCCCTACTTGGGAGAAAATTCAGTCAGGCATACCTGCAGATATTGAAGTGAGATACTTATTGGGCGGGCTTGCACCTGATAGTGATGAGCCAATGCCAGAAGCTATGCAAAGGGATATTGCGGGTTATTGGCGAAAAATCCAACAGCATATTCCTGGTACAGCGTTTAACTTTGATTTCTGGGAGCAATGTTCACCGAGACGTTCAACTTATCCTGCTTGTCGGGCGGTAATAGCGGCGAAAAAACAAAGCCCCAAAATAGAAAAGGAGATGATAAAAGCCATCCAAGCGGCATATTATCTTAATGCTAAGAACCCTTCGAATGATGATGTTTTGGTAGTGATAGCAAAAGATTTAGGCTTGAATGATGAGAAGTTTAAAGTAGATTTGAATAGTGACGAGACACAAAAAGAGCTAGAGAAAGACATACATTTTTCCCAACAGATAGGCGCTAGAGGCTTTCCAAGTATGATTCTTAATAAAGGTAATGAGTATCAATCGCTTCCTCTAAATTATAATGACCCTGAACCTGTATTGGAGTTTATAAAGGAGCAATATACAGATTTTAATCTTTAGACAACGTAAACAGTCTGTATAAATCAAATAACAGAATAAATTTGTCACCCCCCCTATTTTTGCCACTTTTGTAAATCACAAAAGTGGCAAAAATAGGGGGGGTGACAAATTATATGAGATTTTTTAAGATTTAAGGCGCTTGATCAAGCTCATATTTCTTAATACGATAACGTAATTGTCTAAACGTCATACCCAAAGCTTTTGCCGCCGCAGTTCTGTTCCATCGTGTTTGATCTAAGGCTTGTAAGATTTCTTCACGCTCATTTTGTGGCTGGCTATAAGCGTTAGTTTGCTCTGCTGTTGGTAAAACTGCATTAAAGTTTCGAGCTTGGATTGATGGTGTTATTGCTTTGGGTAGTTGTAAATCTTCTGGCTCAATGAACTCTCCATCAGCTAGAGTGCAAGCTCGTTCTAAAATATTTTCTAGTTCACGAACATTTCCTGGGAATGGGTAATTAGCCAGTGCATTAATGGATTGTTGTGATAGTTGCGCTTTAGGTAGTTGCCAGCGTTCGGCAATTTGATCAAGGAAGTATTCGGCAAGCAACATAATGTCATTACCACGGGCACTTAAAGGTGGTACATCCAGCTTTATCACATTTAGTCTGTAGAATAGATCTTGTCTAAAGTTCCCTTTTGCCACTTCCTCTTCTAGGTTTTTATGGGTAGCACTTAATATTCTGCAATCAGTTGGGACCTCTTCTAATCCACCAACGGCTTTAACGGCTTTTTCTTGAATAACACGTAATAATTTAACTTGCATGCTTAATGGTAAATCAGCAACTTCATCTAAAAATAATGTGCCATGATTTGCCGCCTCAAAAAGACCAATCTTGTCTTCAATCGCGCCTGTGAAGCTCCCTTTTTTGTGTCCGAAAAATTCACTTTCCATCAAGCTTTCAGGGATTGCTCCACAGTTAACAGGTACAAAGGAATGTGAGGTACGCGGACTAAGCTCATGAATTTGTTTTGCGACTAATTCTTTACCTGTACCTGATTCACCATGAATAAACACAGGTGCTTGGCTTCTTGCTAGTTTATCGATAGTTCTTTTTAGTAGCTCAATTGGTGGCGAGTTACCGATGATCGAGGTAGAGCTTTTCTGTTTTTCTTTTACAACAGGGGCAGGTGACTCATTACCCTCTGATAATTTAAGTGCGGTATGTACTAAATCACGAAGCTTTGTTAAATCAACGGGTTTAGAAACAAAGTCATAAGCGCCTGCTTTTAATGCCTCAACAGCAGCTTCCATACTGCCAAAAGCGGTAATAACAGCAACAGGAATATGGGGCACTTCACGTTGAATGTAACGCACAACATCAAAGCCTGTTCCATCAGGTAGTTTCATATCAGTTAAACACAAGTCAGGTTTAAAACGTTGAATCTCTAGTAAACCGTCTTTTACCGTGCCTGCTGTTGCAGTATCTAAGCCCATGCGTAATAAGGTAAGCTCTAAAAGCTCACGAATATCGGGCTCATCATCAATTACTAAAACTCGTTGTGTCATTGTTCTTCCTTTTTCTTTATCGTTTTTATTATTTTAAACTCAAAACTAGCTATCAATATTTCCTTGTGAAAATATCAATCTAAAGCAACTGCCACCTGAGGGCAGTTTTATATATTCGAGCGTACAGCCATTACTTAGGCATAACTCTCGCGCCATAAATAAGCCAAGTCCTGTGCCTTCGTCACCTTTGGTTGATGTAGTAAAGAATGGCTCAAATAGTCGCTCTATATTCTCCTCAGGCACACCTTTACCGTTGTCTATAATATTTAACATAATATCGCGTGTATGCGATGGATGATTACCTTGAATATCAATATGTAATTTACTCACATCATCTTTTGCATACTTTTCGGCATTGCGGCATAAATTCCACATAACTTGGTGCAAATGAGTTGGGTCGAATTGGATGGAGGCATCAGCTACATCCATAAATAAATTGATCTGTTTTTTATCCAAAGATGATTGCACTACAAAATCATTAATAAAGTCATTTAGCCATAGCTTTAAACGGATGTTTTCACGTTTAGGATTACTTTTTCGTGATAGGTTTAATACACTTTCAATCGTGCCATTCATACGTTTTGAATTTGATTGAATGATTTGAATCATGCGCTCATCAGCTTTGTCTAATAACTCTGATTCAGAGAGTAGCTGTGCCGCGTGGCTAATTGCACCGAGTGGATTGCGAATTTCATGGGCAATATTGGCTGTTAATTGCCCTAGTGATGCCATTTTCACATCTTGCTGTTTTTCACGTTGTTGCCTTGTATCTTCCAAATACATTAAAACAACACCCTGATTCTTAACACCCAGTTGGGACAGGCGCATAGTAAATTCGGTCGTCTTCCAGTGTTTGATGTCATAGCTGGCAACTTTTGGTGAAACTTTATCTAACCAATACCTTAGATGAGCATGCAATTCAGGTGCGAAAACTTGCAAGGTTTCATTACGCCAATCTTCTGGCTGGCCGAGCATATCCCATGCGGTAGGATTTAGGTGGCGGAGTTGTCCGTCTTGATCGAGCACCACAATACCCGTTTGTAGTTGATCTAAAATGGATTGATTGAGTTGTGAAAGGTTGGCTAAATCAATACCGCGACGCTTGGCAAGTTCAGCTGTTTTTGAGGCATTTTCGAACCAACTACCTGCTAGCCAAGAAATAGTCATAATAAAAAATGACAATACGCCAGTATGAAACATCTCAAATGAGCTGTTTCTATTTTGCGTTTGCATAAATGCTTCAATGGATAATAAGGCGATAACTGTTATCGCCGCTATCAATAATGAGCCTTGTCCAGGGCGAAGCACACTAGGAAGAAGAACAGGCAGAAGTAATAAAATACCTAAGCCAGAATTTAATCCTCCACTGGAATAAACAATCGATAAAAGAAAGGCAATATCAGTGATTGAATGAATATAAAGTTGTTTAGAGAAACTTGGGCTTCGAAAGTGGGTAAGAAATACACCAAGAACAGCAATGACAAGATAACTATTAGTCGCATTAGTAAATAGACGCTCATCAAATGTGCCAAGTTGTAAGGCAGCTGTTTGAGTAAGGCCAAAGGTAAGCATAATACCCGCAAGGATTAAACGGTAAACACTATAAAGCTGTAATGGGCTCCATGGATCGGATCCTATTATTAAACCGGTGCTGGGAGTATAGCTATCTCCTAAATTTCCTCCCTTGCGTGCTCTAGACTGCAAAATACCTTATCCCCTTGCTTAATCGCTTCATTATCTGGAATATGTAAGCCACAATGTTGGCACTTAACCATTTTGCTATTAGCGTCCTTCTCTTTGCGAGAATTCCCTTTTTTTAGCTTAGGCGTCGGTTCATCCAGTTTTATTTTTATCAATTTTACAACATACAAGCTGACTGCCAGCAGAACGAGAATAAGAAAAAGACGTCCCATAGATAAAAATCTCACTAAAAAAGGTAAATAAAGGGTGTAAAAGTGTAATAAGGACATTATTTTATCATTAATTCAATAATAGGCTTAATTCTTTCTACCTTCTTGTAAAAATCGACTATATTCCGATTATCCGAATACACATAAAGTAATGAGTGAAAAATCATGAATCTCCACGAATATCAATCAAAGCAATTATTTGCGAGTTACGGAATATCCGTACCGCAAGGAATTGCAATAAAATCATTAGACGAGCTTGAACCTGCTACCAAAACTTTAGGTGGAACAGGTTGGGCAGTTAAAGCACAAGTGCACGCTGGTGGACGCGGTAAAGCAGGTGGCGTGAAAATCACACATAGCCTAGAAGACGCTAAAGAAGCGGCAAAGAATATGCTGGGCAAATCACTCGTGACGCATCAAACAGATGCAAACGGTATGCCTATTAACACGCTATTGATTGAATCACTTACCGATATTGCAAATGAACTGTATTTAAGTTTGGTAGTAGACCGAGCGAGCAGACGAATTACAGTGATGGCTTCGACAGAAGGCGGTATGAATATTGAAGAGGTGGCAGAAGAGACGCCAGAGAAAATTCTAACCGAAACCATCGATATTATTGCAGGCTTTCAACCTTATGTGGCTAGAAATATTGCCTTTGCATTAGGTTTAGAAGGTGTACAGATTCGTCAATTTACCGCATTGCTGGGATCATTAGTAAAACTCTTTATGGAGAAAGATGCATCATTGATGGAGATAAATCCGTTAGTGGTAACAAGCGAAGGAAACTTGATGGCGCTAGATGCAAAAATTAACTTTGATGATAATGCGCTATATCGTCATAAAGATATTATTGCAATGCGCGATCTTACCCAAGAAGATGAACGCGAATCAAAAGCGGCAGAATTTGAACTGAACTATATTCATCTTGATGGTGATATTGGTTGTATGGTTAATGGTGCTGGTCTTGCAATGGCTACAATGGATTTAATCAAACTGCATGGTGGGGAGCCAGCCAACTTCTTAGATGTTGGCGGCGGAGCAACGGCAGAACGGGTTGCAGAGGCATTTAAAATCATTCTTTCAGACCCTGCTGTAAAAGGCATTTTGGTCAATATTTTTGGTGGCATTGTACGGTGTGATTTGATAGCAGAAGGTATTATTCAAGCGGTGAACGAAGTTAATGTTAGCGTGCCCGTGGTAGTACGATTAGAAGGTACAAATGCGCCAGAAGGCCGCGCCTTACTCGCAGAAAGTGGAATGAATATTATAGCGGCAGAAACGTTGGCAGATGCAGCGGATAAAATTGTTGCAGCGGCAGGTGGAGATCAATCATGAGCGTATTAATCAATAAAGACACAAAAGTGATTGTGCAAGGCTTCACAGGTCAGCAAGGTACATTTCACGCAACGCAAGCTATTGAATATGGCACACAAATCGTTGGTGGCGTTACACCAGGTAAAGGCGGACAAACTCACCTTGAACGCCCTGTTTTTAACACGGTACGTGATGCAGTGAAAGAAACTGGCGCGGATGCGTCAATGATATTTGTACCACCCCCATTTGCTGCCGATGCAATTTTAGAAGCTGCGAGTGCTGGTATAAAAATCATTGCCTGTATCACTGAAGGTATTCCTGTTTTGGATATGCTTAAAGTCAAAGCATCATTAATGACAGATTATCCCGATACCTACTTAATCGGGCCAAACTGCCCCGGCATTATCACTCCGGGTGAATGCAAAATAGGCATCATGCCAGGTTCTATACATCAAGTTGGTAAAATCGGGATTGTCTCACGTTCAGGTACATTAACTTACGAAGCCGTACATCAAACAACATTGGCAGGGTTAGGTCAGTCAACCTGCATTGGTATTGGTGGTGACCCGATACAAGGTATGAACTTTGTCGATTGTTTAAAGCTATTTAATGAAGACCCCCAAACCGAAGGCATTATAATGGTCGGTGAAATTGGTGGAAGCGCAGAAGAAGATGCCGCAGAATATATAAAAGCTCATGTTAGCAAACCTGTTGTCGCCTACATTGCAGGTGTAACAGCACCCGCAGGAAAGCGAATGGGACATGCTGGTGCAATTATCGCTGGTGGAAAAGGTACAGCAGAACAAAAAATATCTGCTCTAGAAGCCGCTGGTGTAGAAGTTGTACGTGCTTTAACGCAAATGGGCGAAAAGATGAAAGAAAAGTTTACGTGAGTCTTTTTGTTAATACATTTCGTTAACGAATTATTATATTTGTCACCCCCCTTGTTTTTGGGTGTTTTGTATTTGTTTATAACGTACTAGCTGTTTAGCTTCTGAAGAAAGACTCAAAGGTGGTTGAAGCTACAAAATGCCCAAAAATAGGGGGGTGACAAAATAACTTATGCCTGTGACCTAAGTATAACGTAGAGTTGATCTTTTAAGTGTAAACGCTGCTTTTTCATTTCCTCTATAACTTCATCAGAGGGTGTTTCAATTTCTTGCTCAACACGAATAAGCTGGTGAACAATTTCATCATATTCTTTGAAAAGACGTTGAAAATGTGCATTAGACATTTTAAGTTCGTGAATTTGATCACTAAATTCAGGAAATTCATGGTGTAAATCGTGGTTTTCAGCAAACATAACTCTCTCCAATTGGGTTGTTTTTCATACTAAAATATACTACTTTTTGTAGTTTATGGTATTGATGCAACTCAATTAGTTTAAATTGATTTTTAAAACATTGGAATGTTCAAATGTCCTTTACGAGTTGTGTTCGATAACTTTGTTGATAATCATAAAAACTCCCCTTTAAATTCCTAAAACTAGTGATATACTTCGCGCTCAAATCTATGCCAGTGTGTTGGAATTGGTAGACAAAGGGGATTCAAAATCCCCCGCCTTCGGGCGTGGCGGTTCGAGTCCGCCCACTGGTACCACTATTATTCCCAACCGATAAAACCCTATGACTAAAACTAAAACTAAAACACAAGGTTACTACCTCGAAGATTTAAGCGTAGGTATGTTTGCTGAAACAAGTATGATTGTTTCAGCCGATAAGATAGAAAAGTTTGCTGAGCTATCAGGCGACTACAACCCCATCCATATGGATGCAGAATATGCCGCGACAACACCCTTTGGAAAACGAATTGCGCATGGTGCATTATCAGCATCACTGATTTCTGCAATTTTGGGTAATGACTTACCAGGTCCTGGGGCAATATTTCTTGAGCTGAATATGCGTTTTAGAAAGCCTGCTTTTATAGATGATGAAATTGTAGCGCGTGCTGAAATTGCAGAAATCAAAGAGAAGTATGGGCATGTAAAAATGAAGGTACAGTGCTCAGTGAATGGAAAAGTTATTATCCGCGGTACTGCTGGCGTAATGGTATCCAAAAGGCCAGTAGAAGAAGAGTCTTAAAGTTTCAGTTTTTTCATAATTTATTGAATTTGAGAAACGAGTGAAATGAAATTAAGTGATTTCAAATATTCACTGCCTCCAGAGCTCATTGCTCAAGAAGCATTAGAGGAGCGCGCAGCAAGCCGATTGTTGTACCTTGATGCCAAAACAAACCCCGCAACGATTCACGATAAAATATTTTCTGATATTTTAGATTTAATCCATAAAGATGATCTGCTTGTTTTTAATAACACGCGAGTTATTCCTGCGCGTTTACAGGGTAATAAAGAAAGCGGTGGCAAAGTAGAAGTCATGGTTGAGCGGGTGTTGGATGAGCATCGCATCCTCGCGCATGTTCGGGCTAATAAATCACCTAAAGCAGGTGGAAAGCTATTGCTAGAAGGCGCTTTGCAAGCAGAGGTTCTAGGGCGCGAAGATCGTCTATTTGAAATTCGTTTTTTACATAAGCGTACAGTTTATGAGTTGCTCGAAGAGCATGGGCATATCCCATTACCGCCATATATTGAAAGAGAAGATACCGAAGCAGATAAAGAGCGTTATCAAACCGTATTTGCTAAAAAGCTAGGTGCTGTTGCCGCACCAACCGCAGGTTTACATTTTACTGATGAGTTATTACAAGCGTTAAAAGATAAGGGCGTAGCAACAGCGCAGGTTACCTTGCACGTAGGCGCGGGTACATTTTTACCCGTAAGTGTTGATAATTTAGATGATCATGTTATGCATGCTGAGTGGGTAGAAGTTGATCAGCAAGTTTGTGATGCGGTTAAAGCGTGTAAAGCACGTGGTGGAAAAGTGATTGCTGTAGGGACGACGAGTGTGCGAAGTTTAGAATCAGCGGCTAAAGAGACAGGGTCGTTACAACCATTTAGGGCTGATACAAAACTCTTCATAACTCCAAGTTTTAAGTTTAATGTAGTTGATGCGATGATTACTAATTTTCATTTATCTGAATCAACCTTGTTGATGTTGGTTTCTGCCTTCTCAGGCTATGAAAATATTATGAAAGCATATAAGCATGCTATTGATAAAGAATATCGTTTCTTTAGTTATGGAGATGCGATGTTTTTAACACGCTAGAGCAGATAATTACAATAGTGGCAAAAAGAGGGGGGGGTGACAAATAAAACAGTATTATTTTGTCACCCCCCTCCTTTTTGCCACTTTTGTATTTTAAAACTCTTGATTAGCCTATTCTAAAGTTTAGAAAGTCCTAAGTTGTTCCAAATAGATAAACTTGGCTCAACTCTATTCATAGAATAAAAATGTAAGCCTGGCGCGCCACCAGCAATGAGCTTTTCGCACATTTGAGTCACAAATTCATTACCCAATTTCTGGATAGAATCTAAATCATCGCCATACCCTTCAAGACGTTTGCGCAACCAACGGGGGATTTCTGCACCCGTGCCATCAGAAAATCTTGCTAGCTGTGTAAAGTTAGTAATTGGCATGATACCTGGAACTACGGGTTGGTCAGACCCTGCCTTTCTTACGCTATCAACAAAATGGAAGTAGGCATCAGCATTGTAAAAATACTGTGTAATTCCTCTGTCTGCTCCCGCATTCATCTTGCGAACATAGTTTTCTATATCTGTTTGATAATTTACTGCTTGTGGATGCATTTCAGGATATGCTGCTGCTTCAATCTGAAAATAATCACCTGTTTTTTTACGGATAAAAGCGATTAGCTCGTTGGCATATTGAAAGTCACCAATGTCGCGCATTCCTGAAGGTAAATCACCCCGTAAAGCAACAAGTCGGTTGATACTGTTGTCTTTATACATTGTAAGAATATCGAGAATCTGCTCGGCGCTAGAACCGACGCAAGAAAGGTGCGAAGCAGTAGGAATACCTGATTCTTTTTGGGTTTTGATAACGGTGTTGATGGTTGTTTCTTGGGTGGAGCCACCTGCGCCGTAGGTTACCGAAAAGAAGGCAGGATTAAGCGCCGCAAAGGTATCACGTACTATTGCTAAGTTTTCTATACCCTTGTCTGTCTTAGGCGGGAAAAACTCAAAGCTGAATGATTGTGCTTTCATACTTAACTCCTTGCTCAAAGTTGATGAGCATATTAAACATAAAAAAGCCTCTTCCTTTACAAGAAAGAGAAGAGGCTTTTACTCATATTAATTAGTCGTGCTAATTAATATCTGTAATGCTCAACCTTGTACGGTCCTTTCTTATCAACTGAGATGTATTCAGCTTGATAATCAGTCAACTCAGTTAAGTTCACACCGATTTTCTCAAGGTGTAAACGTGCAACCTCTTCGTCCAATGATTTAGGAAGCATGTAAACCTTGTTTTCGTACTTGTCGCCATCTTTAAATATTTCGATTTGAGCAAGCACTTGGTTAGTGAATGAGTTAGACATTACAAAACTAGGGTGACCTGTTGCACAACCTAAGTTAACTAAACGACCTTGTGCAAGTAAGATGATACGGTTACCAGAAGGTAGAATAATATGATCAACCTGTGGCTTGATCTCTTCCCACTCGTACTTTTCCATATCTGCAACAGCGATTTCATTATCGAAATGACCGATATTACAAACGATAGATTCATGCTTCATCTTAAGCATATGCTCTTCATTGATAACATGGAAGTTACCCGTAGCAGTAACAAAAATATCACCTTGGTCAGCAACATCGTCCATCGTCACTACGCGGTAGCCTTCCATTGCTGCTTGCAGTGCACAAATTGGGTCAATTTCAGTAACCCAAACGGTCGCGCCTAAACCGCGTAGAGATTGTGCACAACCTTTACCAACGTCGCCGTAACCTAATACAACAGCGATTTTTCCTGCAATCATTACATCTGTTGCGCGCTTAATGCCGTCAACAAGAGACTCACGACAACCGTAAAGGTTATCAAACTTAGACTTTGTTACAGAGTCGTTAACGTTGATAGCTGGGTAGATTAGCTCGCCAGATTTTTCCATCTCGTATAAACGGTGTACGCCTGTAGTGGTCTCTTCAGTAACACCTTGGATATTTGGACGGATGTTTGAGTACCAGTTTGGCTCAGTTTTTAGTTTTTCTTTAATAGAGTTATAAAGTGCAACTTCTTCTTCACTCTCTGGATTATCAAGAACTGAAAGATCAGACTCGGCTTTTGTACCTAGCTCGATAAGCATTGTCGCGTCGCCACCATCATCAAGAATCATGTTAGCGGTTTCGCCATTTGGCCATTCAAAGATTTTGTGAGCGTAATCCCAGTATTCATCCAATGTCTCGCCTTTTGTGGCAAAAACAGGAACACCAGAAGCCGCAATCGCTGCCGCTGCATGATCTTGAGTAGAGAAGATATTACAAGATGCCCAGCGAACTTCAGCGCCAAGAGCTGTTAAAGTTTCAATCAAAACACCTGTTTGGATGGTCATGTGTAAAGAGCCTGCGATACGCGCGCCTTTTAAAGGTTGCTCATCCGCGTATTTTTTACGAAGTGCCATCAAACCTGGCATTTCAGTTTCAGCTATAGTTAATTCTTTACGACCCCAGTCCGCTAGGGCGATGTCAGTTACGATGTAATCGTGTGGTTTAGTCATTTTTAATGTACTCATGTGTAAATAGAGGAGCGTCGTTGAAAAATTAATTCACCTCTGAGCCTTGTCTTATTTTAAAGACGCAACGCTCCTCAGAGGTGTGAATAAGGTTTTATGATTAAGCGTTCTTCAATGCATCAGCTCTATCTGTCTTTTCCCAAGGCAAGCCAATATCTTCACGACCAAAGTGTCCGTAAGATGCTGTCTGGCGGTAGATAGGCTTTAGTAGATCAAGCATGGTAAGAATACCGTAAGGGCGTAGATCAAAGTGTTCACGAACCAACGCTTCTATTCTTTCGTCGCTTATAGTACCCGTGCCAAAAGTATCGATAGAGATTGATGTTGGCTCTGCAACACCAATTGCATAAGAAACTTGAATTTCACAACGCTCGGCAAGGCCAGCCGCCACAATATTCTTAGCCACATAACGACCTGCGTACGCTGCAGAACGGTCAACCTTTGATGGGTCTTTTCCAGAGAATGCCCCGCCACCATGACGCGCCATTCCACCGTAAGTATCAACGATAATCTTACGACCAGTAAGACCACAATCACCAACAGGACCACCGATAACAAAGTTACCTGTTGGATTGATGTGGTATTGCGTATCAGCATTTAACCATTCCGCAGGTAGAGTCGGTTTAACGATTTCTTCCATCACAGCTTCTTGAAGATCAGCAAGGCTAATGTCTGGATTATGTTGTGTAGATAGCACAACCGCATCAATCGCAACTGGCTTATCGTCTTCATAACGGAACGTTACTTGGCTTTTAGCATCAGGGCGTAAGAAAGGCAGTGTACCGTTTTTCATTAACTCAGCTTGTTTTGCAACAAGAAGATGAGAATAAGTAATCGGAGCAGGCATTAAAACGTCAGTTTCGTTACTTGCATAACCAAACATTAAGCCTTGGTCGCCCGCGCCTTGTGATTCTTTATCAGCACGATCAACACCCATCGCGATATCAGGTGATTGTTGACCTAGCGCGTTAAGTACCGCACATGATTCGCCATCAAAGCCGATTTCAGATGAGTTGTAGCCGATGTCGTTTACAACATCACGTACAATTCTTTCATAGTCAATAGTGGCAGAAGTTGTCACTTCACCAGCAAGCACAACCATACCTGTTTTAACCATGGTTTCACAGGCAACACGTGCTTCAGTGTCTTGTTCTAGAATAGCATCAAGAATGGCATCAGAGATTTGATCGGCCATTTTGTCGGGATGACCCGCTGATACAGACTCGGAAGTAAATAGATGATTCCCAGCCATAATAAGTTCTCCTTAAAATATAGCTGAGCGTCGTTGCAAATGTAGATATGTTTGAGCCTAGCCTGACGCTTTTCTGGTCTTATTACAGACAGCAGAAGTCAGATTGCAACGCTCCTCAAACATTGGGCGAAACATTCTATACTAACTTCGCTAAAAAGCAATAGGTTTGAAGTGGTTGGAATTAATTAATAGATATTGCATTCTAGGCGATCAATTATGCGCGCATATCCCCAATTAGATGTTGATCGATAAGGAGATTTACTACAAAATGTTCGATCCAAATTCTCTGCCCCAAATATTTTTTAGGTTTTCCTAATAATAAGTATTCAGAAATTTGTGAAACAATCACAGCATAATGGATTCCTATGTGGCTTGGTTTAGCAATATTTTAGGCTACACAGTAATCTATTTTCAATTAGTAACACCTCTAACTATCTAAGGAGAGCTTAATGTCAAATCGTGCAACTCTGGCTAACGCCATACGCGCTCTTACTATGGACGCTGTTCAAATCCCTAATTCTGGTCACCCTGGTGCACCAATGGGAATGGCTGATATAGCAGAAGTACTTTATAACGACTTTATGAATCATAACCCGACTAACCCAAAATGGGCTGATCGTGATCGTTTTATTATGTCTAATGGGCATGGGTCAATGCTTCCTTATTCTGTGCTTCATTTAACAGGCTATGATCTAAGCACGGATGATCTTAAAGCTTTCCGTAAATTACATTCAAAAACGCCAGGTCATCCTGAATACGGTTACGCCCCAGGTATTGAGACAACTACTGGCCCTCTTGGTCAAGGTATTACAAACGCAGTGGGATTTGCGCTCGCTGAAAAAGTAATGGCTGCACAGTTTAATAAAGACGGTCACGAGATTGTTGATCACAATACTTATGTTTTCTTAGGTGATGGTTGTCTAATGGAAGGTATCTCACAAGAGGCTATCTCTCTTGCGGGTTCTTTTGGTCTTAGCAAACTTATTTGTTTCTACGATGATAATAATATCTCTATTGACGGTAATGTTGATGGTTGGTTTGCTGATGATACGCCTAAGCGTTTTGAAGCTTGTGGATGGGATGTACAGTCTATCGATGGACATGATGCTGATGCAATCAAAGCCGCAACCGAAAAAGCAATCGCTTCTGATAAGCCTTCATTAATTTGTTGTAAAACAGTTATTGGTAAAGGTGCTCCGACTAAAGAAGGTGGTCATCACGTTCATGGTGAGGCCTTGGGTGAAGAAGAAATTGCAGAAGCGCGTAAGCATCTTCCATGGCCTTATGCGCCATTTGAAATTCCTGATGAAGTTTATGCAGGATGGGATGCAAAAGAAGCTGGTGCCGCAAAAGAAGCAGCTTGGAATGAGAAGTTTGCAGCATATAAAGCAGCATATCCAGCAGAAGCCGCTGAATTTGAGCGTCGTATGGCAGGTGATTTACCCGCTGATTTTGAAGCGCAAGCTAATAAATTTATTGCAGAAGTTAATACTAAAGAAGAGTCGCCAGCAACACGTGTTGCATCTAAAGGAGCTCTAAATGGTTTTGCTCCCTTGCTTCCAGAGTTTTTAGGTGGTTCGGCTGACCTTTCTCCATCAAACAATACGTTTAACGATAAGTCGGTTCGTATTAATGATGATCATGGTTCTGCATCAATGAATTTTGCAGGCAACTATATTTCTTACGGTGTTCGTGAGTTTGGTATGTCAGCTATCATGAACGGTGTGACGCTACATGGCGGTTTAATGCCTTACGGCGCGACTTTCTTAATGTTCTCAGAGTACGCACGTAACGCGCTACGCATGGCAGCCTTAATGAAGATTCGTACTATCTTTGTTTACACGCATGATTCAATTGGTTTAGGCGAAGATGGCCCAACTCATCAGTGTGTTGAGCAAATCCCAACATTACGCATGATTCCTAATATGGCCGTATGGAGACCTTGTGATACGGTTGAAACAGCCGTTGCATGGAAAGATGCAATTAAAAATGATGCGCGTCCTTCAGTATTAATATTCTCTCGTCAGAACTTGCCTTTCCAAAAGCGTGATGCAGATCAGATTGCTAATATCGAAAAGGGTGGTTACATTCTTAAAGATACTGATGGAACGCCAGACGTTATCGTCATTGCAACAGGCTCTGAAGTGCATCTTGCAATGGAAGCGGCAGAAGCATCTGATAAAAAGGTTCGTGTTGTTTCAATGCCTTCTGTTGAAGTGTTTGAGCAGCAAGATGATGCTTACAAAGAGTCTGTACTTCCTGCTGCGGTAACTGCACGTGTTGCGGTTGAAGCGGCAATTATGGATGGCTGGTGGAAATACGTTGGTACGAACGGCAAAGTGATTGGCATGACTACCTTCGGTGAGTCTGCGCCAGCACCTGAGCTATTCAAATACTTCGGTATTACTACAGAAGCTGTTTCAAAAGCGATAGACGAAGTAGCTTAAATACAAAACATCGAAAAAGAGGGGGGGTGACAAAATACCCTTATAATTTGTCACCCCCTTTGTTTTTAGCACTTTTGTAAGTTTATAGATTTAAATAACTAACCCAATTATTAACCTCTAAGGAGCTCCACATGACAACAAAAGTTGGAATTAACGGTTTTGGCCGTATAGGACGTATGGTATTTCGTGCAATTAAAAAAGACTTCCCGAGTCTTGAAGTTGTAGGAATAAACGACCTACTAGAAAATGATTACCTAGCATACATGCTTAAATACGATACAGCTCATGGTCGCTTTGACGGCGTAGTGAATGACGTAGACGATACTTCTTTCACAGTAGATGGTAAGAAAATCCGTATCACAGCAGAACGTAATCCTGCAGATCTTAAATGGGACGAAGTTGGCGCAGAAGTTGTAATCGACTGTACTGGTTTTTTCTTAACACAAGAGAGCTGTCAAGCTCACATCGACGCAGGCGCTAAGAAAGTGGTTCAATCAGCACCTTGTAAAGATGGTGGTCCAATGTTCGTTTACGGCGTAAATCACAACGACTACGATGGTGAAGCAATCGTTTCAGCAGCATCTTGTACAACAAACTGTCTTGCGCCAATTGCTAAAGTTATCAATGATAACTGGGGCTTAAAGCGTGGTTTAATGACAACTGTTCATGCATCAACTGCTACACAGAAGACTGTTGATGGTCCTTCAATGAAAGACTGGCGCGGTGGACGTTCTGTATTTGAGAACATCATCCCATCATCAACAGGTGCTGCAAAAGCAGTAGGTGTTGTACTTCCTGAGCTTAACGGCAAACTAACAGGTATGGCTTTCCGTATCCCTTCAGTTGACGTTTCAGTAGTTGATTTGACTTGTGAACTAGATAAGCCAGCAACTTACGAAGAAATCTGTTCAGCAATCAAAGAAGCATCAGAAGGCTCTCTAAAAGGTACGCTAGCGTACACTGATGAGAAAGTAGTATCTTCTGACTTCCGTGGAATTAGTGCATCTTCAATCTTCGATGCTGGCGCAGGTATTGCGCTTGACGATACATTCGTTAAAGTGGTTTCTTGGTACGATAACGAGTATGGCTACACATGTAATATGTTACGCCTAGTAGAGCACGTAGCTTAAATTACTGGCTCAGCTCACGCCTATTTTCTCGTATTTCTTCGTTGGTAAAAAGATCACTTACATTTGTAAGCTCACTTTTTCCGCCTCGAACTACAAGCAATTAGGCGCAATCTGAACCAGTAATTGCACAGGTTTAGATTAAAAAATAATTTTGTGGGTGTGGTTGTTATTAATAGCATTCATGCTCACAGATTTATTTAATAAAAGGATTGCTCAAACAGTACTTTTATTAAATAAATTTAAATTCTATACAAGGAGTTCCAATGTCTGTAATCAAGATGACTGATCTCGATCTCGCTGGTAAGCGAGTTCTTATTCGCCAAGATTTAAACGTGCCTATTAAAGATGGCAAAGTGACATCTGATAAACGTATTCGTGCTTCACTGCCTTCGCTTGAGTTGCTTATAAAAGCAGGTGCACAGGTAATGGTAATGTCTCACCTTGGTCGCCCGACTGAAGGATCACCTGAAGATCAGTTTTCACTTGCGCCAGTAGCAAGCCATATGGCTGGTTTATTAGGTCAAGATATAAAATTAGTAACTGATTACCTAGAAAATGCTCCAGAGCTTGAGAATGGACAGGTAGCTCTTCTTGAAAATGTACGCTTTAATGTTGGTGAAAAAGCAAACGATGAAGCGCTTTCAAAGCAATATGCTGCTTTATGTGATGTTTATGTGATGGATGCATTTGGTACAGCGCATCGCGCACAGGCATCAACACACGGTGCTGGTCAATTTGCACCAACTGCGGCGGCAGGGCCTTTATTAGCAGGTGAGTTAGAAGCACTAGGCAAGGCGATGGATAATCCAAAGCGTCCTTTTGTTGCTTTGGTTGGTGGCTCTAAAGTCTCTACAAAACTTACGGTTCTTGATTCATTATCAAAAATTGTTGATCAGTTAATTGTTGGTGGCGGTATTGCAAATACATTTATTGCAGCAGAAGGCTTTAACGTAGGTAAATCTTTATATGAAGAAGATTTGGTAGAAACCGCGAAAGAGCTTAAAGCGGCGGCACAAAAAAACGGTGGCGATATTCCCGTTCCTACAGATGTGGTTTGTGCAAAAGAATTTGCTGAGACAGCAGAGGCAACAACAAAGAATGTAGAAGATGTTGCAGATGATGACATGATTTTTGATATTGGACCAAAATCAGTTGCTGAGCTTTGTAATGTTATAAAGAATGCAGGAACAATTGTTTGGAATGGACCTGTTGGCGTATTTGAATTTGATCAATTTGGTGAAGGCACTAAACAAATATCATTAGCAATTGCAGAATCAGATGCATTCTCTGTAGCTGGTGGTGGAGATACATTAGCGGCAGTTGATAAGTATGATATTGCAGATAAAGTATCATATATATCTACAGGAGGTGGTTCATTCCTTGAGTTCTTAGAAGGCAAAAAATTACCTGTTGTTGCAATGCTTGAAGAACGCGCGAAAGGCTAAGAAAAAATACTCCTGTCATAAAGCTACGCTATTGTGAAACTTTATGACAAAGTGAAAGGATAAGTTACTCTCTATGAGAAGAACCAAAATAGTTGCAACAATGGGACCGGCTACTGATACGCCAGAATCTGTTGAAAAAATGATTAGTGCAGGTGTGGATGTTGTCCGCATGAACTTTTCACACGGTGAGGTTGAAGATCATAAACGCCGTGTACAAATGGTTAGGGATGCCTCAGAAAAGCTTGGTTGGAATGTGGGTATTCTGGGTGATTTACAAGGGCCTAAAATACGCATAGAACGCTTTGTGAATAACGAAAAAGTATTTATTGAAGCGGGTGATAGTTTTATTTTAGATGCTGATTATGATCCTTACTCGGGTACTAAAGAAATTGTTGGTATTGCCTATAAGGATTTACCAAAGGATGTGTATGATGGTGATGAATTACTACTTGATGATGGTCGCATAGTATTACGTGTTACTAAGGTAGAAGGTAATGCTGTTCATACTGAGGTTGTTGTCGGTGGTGCACTTTCAAATAACAAGGGTATCAATAAGCGTGGAGGTGGTATTTCTGCAGAAGCGCTGACCGAAAAAGATAAAGAGGATATAAAAACTGCGGCAGAAATTGGCGTGGATTTTTTAGCCGTATCTTTTCCTAGAAGTGCTGCAGATTTAGAATATGCACGTACTTTAATGAAAGATGCGGGTGGTGATGCTGCTATAGTTGCTAAAGTTGAACGAGCTGAAGCCGTTGAACAACCAACAATGGATGATATTATCAGAGCATCTGATGTGATTATGGTTGCACGTGGTGATTTAGGTGTTGAAATTGGTGATGCTAATTTACCATTGATGCAAAAAAAGTTAATTAAACGATCACGCCAATTAAATCGTCCTGTTATAACAGCAACACAGATGATGGAAACCATGATCGATAATACAATTCCTACACGAGCGGAAGTATTTGATGTTGCTAATGCCGTTATGGATGGTACGGATGCGGTAATGCTGTCGGGAGAAACGGCAGTAGGTAAACACCCAGATTTAGTGGTTGCAGCAATGTCTGATATTTGTGAAGAGGCAGAGCAAGCCTCTGCAACAACGCATTCAAAACATAGGATAGGCCAACACTTCGAACGTATAGATGAAGGCATTGCAATGTCAGCAATGTATGCGGCAAATCAAATGGGTGTTAAAGGTATAGGTGCCTTAACAGAGTCTGGTTCGACGGCTTTATGGATGTCACGTATTAGTTCGGGTATTCCGATTTACGCAATGACAACACATAAAAAAACGTGTCGCCGTGTTTGTATGTACCGAGGTGTTTACCCAGTATGGGTACATGAAAAGCTGACAGACCCTAAACAAGCGAATATTACCGTTGTGGAACACTTAATTGAGCAAGAAGTAGTTGAAGATGGTGATCTAGTGATTGTGACTAAAGGTGATTTAGTTGGTGCAGGTACAGATGGCGGAACGAATCAGATGAAAGTTATTCGCGTAGGCTCACACCAAAACGGTTAATCGATTTTTGTAGTATCTGGGTGCAAGTCCAGCATTTTGCTAGGGATTTGGATTTTAAGGTAAGATGCCAAGCATAAAATTTTATTCAGTTAGAAGTTTTAATTTAAACAACATAAATAGGAGGACCACATGGCCCTAATTTCAATGAGACAACTGCTCGATCACGCAGCAGAAAATAACTACGGTTTACCAGCATTTAACGTAAATAACATGGAGCAAGTGCACGCTATCATGGAAGCTGCCGATGCGGTAGATTCTCCAGTTATCATGCAGGGTTCTGCAGGCGCACGTGGTTATGCCGGCGAGCCTTTCTTACGTCACCTAATCATTGCAGCAACTGAAATGTACCCGCATATTCCTGTTGTAATGCACCAAGATCATGGTTCTGAGCCAGCAGTATGTTTACGTTCGATCCAGTCAGGTTTTACATCAGTAATGATGGATGGTTCATTAGAAGCGGACTGTAAAACACCAGCATCTTTTGAATACAATGCTGGCGTAACAGCTGAAGTTGTTAAAATGGCTCACGCTGGTGGAGTTTCAGTTGAAGGTGAGTTAGGTTGTCTGGGTTCACTAGAAACGGGTGAAATGGGCGAAGAAGATGGTCACGGAGCAGAAGGCAAACTAGATATGGATATGCTTCTTACATCTGTAGAAGAAGCAGCTGACTTTGTAAAAGCAACTAATGTTGATGCGCTAGCAATTGCTATTGGTACTTCACACGGTGCTTACAAGTTTACTCAAGAGCCTACAGGTGAGATCTTACGTATTGACCGTATTAAAGAAATTCACGAGCGTCTTCCTAATACTCACCTTGTAATGCACGGTTCTTCATCTGTGCCTCAAGAGTGGTTAGAGATCATCAATAACTACGGTGGTGATATGGGGCAAACTTACGGCGTACCAGTTGCTGAGATCGTTGAAGGCCTTAAATCAGGTGTTACAAAAGTTAATATCGATACTGATTTACGTATGGCATCGACAGGCTCTGTACGTAAGCATTTACAAGAGAACCCATCTAACTTTGACCCACGCAAATTCCTTAAAGAAGCAACTAATGCAATGAAAGGTATTTGTCAGGCGCGTTATGAAGCATTTAACTCTGCTGGTATGGCAAGCAAGATTGGTAAGATTTACTCTCTTGATGAAATGTCACAGCGTTATGCATCTGGTGAGTTAGATCAGAAGATTTCTTAATATGATTTAACTATCACTCTAAAAAGAGTGCAGTAAAAAGGGATGCTTCTAGCATCCCTTTTTTGTGGCTATGAAAAATAATTTGATTTTTTAATGCACTAATTCATCTTTGTCATAGTTCTTCCATACGTGAAACTTAGAGCCTCTCCTAATAATCATGTTCACTTTAAACTTATGGGTGTTAACAAAGGCCTTACCTTCGACATCACCTAAAACCATTAGGGTAGTGGCTATGGCATCTGCAATCATGGTGGAATTGTGTAATACAGTAACAGATGCAAGATTGTGGGTGATGGGCTTCCCTGTAGTTGGGTTAATGGTATGAGAATATCGTATACCATTTTTTATATAATAATTCCGGTAATCACCAGAGGTTGCTATGGCAATATTACTTGTAAGTAAGCTTTGATTGGTTGTTGGATGATTTTTTTTTGGTGTTTCAATAGCAATTTTCCACGGTTGTGCTTTTTTATTTAGACCTCTATTACGAATTTCTCCACCTATTTCAACTAAATAATTAGTGTAATTACTTTGGTTAAAAAATTCTGATATTTTATCCACCGCAAACCCTTTTGCTATTGCAGATAGGTCAATTCGGAGGTCAGTATTTATCTTGCGTAATGCAGGTGGTGATAACCTAACATTGAGTTGTTGGTAACCAATATTTTCTTGTGCATTTTTTATCTGTTGCTGAGTGGGTATTGTAAGCTGAGTTTTTGCTCCAAACCCCCATAAGTCAATTAGTGGCGCTACGGTAATATCAAAAGCACCTTTTGAGAGCTTACTGATATTTTGGGCAGTAGAAACAACTTGAGCAAAATCATAAGAAACACTAAACCAGTTTGTTTGTTTGGTTTGGTTAAAAAGAGAAATTTCAGAAGAAGGAATATAAGTAGACATTTGTTGATTGATTTCTAGCAGAATATTGTTAATTTTACGTTGTAATTTGATGGTATCAATCTGCAGATTTCTTGGTACTAGCAATACAATATGGTATTGAGTTCCCATAGTGGAGCCTTGAAATTTGATCGTCTTTTTAGAGTATTGATCAGAGCATGCATTGGATAAAACCAGAAGAATAAAAAATAGAAAAACTCTGAACATGAAAATTTAAAATTGTAGAGTGGGAAGAACTATCTCTTGAGAGCCTCGTTTAACAGTAACGGCTAATTCGCTGGCTTGAGAAAGCTCACCTAATATCATGGCACCTTTACTGGCATCATCTAAAATTATCCCATTTACTTCTGTAATAATATCATTAGGGCGAAAACCTAACTGAGTAAAAATTTGACGTTTTCTTCCTGGTCTCACACGAAAGCCTATAAATTTACCATTTATAATTGCTGGAGATGGAGAAGCAATTTCTAATAACTTTTGAGGGCTACTTAAAGCTTCTTGGCGTACTTTGTTTAAATCAATATTAGATGCATCATTGAATGGGCGTAAATTAGACTTTCTATTGTTATTACCAGGGAGATTAGAAAAGTTTGAAGAAGCTGACTTTTGCTTCTGTGTGGCTTTTGAATCTTTGATGGGAAGTATTAACTCTTCACTCTTACCGTGATTATCAAGTACAACTTTATCAGAAAATATTTCAACTACGGTGACACCCTCTTGCAAAGAATCACCGACACTATAGACTTTTTGTTTACCATTTGAAGATGAGATTAATGCATAACCATCTTTAGGAGATTTGTAAGCAACGATTCCGTGTAACTTTAGGTTTAATTTTGTTGTTGTTACCTTTGGTGCTTTAGTATGTTTTTGCAAGTTAACGATAGGTGCTTTTTTTACTTCAACAACACCAAATATATGTTGATTAGCGATTAGTTTTCCATAGTTTACTTTTTGCTTGGTTTTTATTGCAACATTTTCAATCGTTTGAAATTGTCCAGTTTGAGTCTGTGTGGGTGTTATTATTAGCCACATGAGCCTTGCCGCAACAATACCCAAAGTAGTGACTAGTAGTAAACTGATCAACATTGGTAATTTGGGTTTTGTCTGAAGTGTTGCACTCATGTGTGGCTCCTAGTTGCTCAACAAAAGTGTTGCCACTTCTTGATACTTTTCTGCGCTCTTAGCGAGGACATTATCTGGTAGGTGCGGGCCTGGTGGGGTTTTATCCCAATCAAGAGCATCAAGATAATCACGGATATACTGTTTGTCAAATGATGGAGGACTAACACCAGCTTGGTACTGATCCGCAGGCCAAAAACGCGAAGAGTCAGGTGAGAGTATTTCATCAATCAAAACTAATTTCCCAGATTCATCTAGGCCGAATTCAAACTTTGTATCAGCAATGATAATACCTTTACTAAGAGCAAAATTTGCTGCTTCGGTATAAAGTTCTAGGCTAATTCGACGAACCTCTTCAGCTAAAAATCCACCAATGAGTGCATGCGTTTTTTTGAAGCTAATATTTTCATCGTGACCACCGATATCAGCTTTTGTTGATGGAGTGAAAAGTACTTCGGGTAATCTTTCGGCTAGTTGTAGACCTTCAGGTAAATCTATACCGCACACTTTCCCTGTGTTTTGATAATCCTTCCAGCCAGAACCAATGATATAACCCCGTACTATAGCTTCGACAGGTAGTGGTTTTAGTTTTTTGACGATAACACTACGACCTTCCAGCATTTTTTTCTCATCTTTGCTAATTTTTAGATCGTCTAGTGTTAGGTTACTAAAGTGATTAGGCACAATGTGAGAGAGTTTATCGAACCAAAAGTTAGAAACTTGGGTTAAAACCACCCCTTTGTTAGGGATTGGGTCAGGTAGTACGACATCAAAAGCAGAAAGGCGGTCAGTGGTGACGATAAGCATGTGTTGATCGTCTACATCGTAAATGTCACGTACTTTACCCCGAGTGATGAGGGGTAGTTTTTTTAGGTTAGTTTCAAAAACAGAATTTTTCATATGTGATAGCTACTTTACGCTCTAAGCGCAGGTTTTGATGTCTTTTAAAACAGTAATCATTAGAAATTTGTCACCCCTCCTGTTTTTGGTACTTTTGTATTTACAAAAGCCTTAAAAATAGGGGGGGTGACAAATTTACAGTTTATTCTACTAAATTTCTTAAGTAATTATATATTCATTCTCAAAGAGACTTTTTATAGTTTCTCTATCTCTAATAACGGTTGTTTTTTCTCCATCAACCAATACTTCAGCAGCTCGTGGGCGTGAATTATAATTAGATGCCATTGTAAAGCCGTAAGCACCTACCGAACGTATTGCTAATAAATCACCTTGTTGAAGGTTCAAGTTACGGTCTTTGCCTAAGAAATCAGCCGATTCGCAGATAGGGCCAACTATGTCATAAACAGTATCTGGTTCTCTGGTATCTTCTTTTACAGGAATTATGTCTTGCCATGCTTGATATAAGGCAGGACGAATTAAGTCATTCATTGCTGTATCAACAATTGCAAAATTCTTTTCTTCTCCATGTTTTAGATATTCTACACTTGTGAGTAAAACGGCTGTGTTAGCTGCAATAGCTCTGCCTGGCTCAATAATAATCTCATAATCTTTGATGCGCTCATTGGTAAATAGTTCAGCTGTATAATCAGAAGGTAAGGGAGGGTTTTCATCATGGTAGCGCACACCTAAACCACCACCGATATCTAGGTGATGGATATTTATTCCTTGAGCTTTTAATCTATCAGCAAGTGCAATTAAGCGTTCTAATGCATCCATAATAGGAGACAACTCTGTTAGCTGTGATCCAATGTGGCAGTCAATACCAGTTACATTGATATTTGCCATTGCAGCAGCTTGTAGATAGACATCTTCTACAATATCTATGTCAATTCCAAATTTGTTATCCTTTAAACCTGTCGAAATATAAGGATGAGTTTGAGCATCAACATCAGGGTTCACACGAATAGAAATATTGGCAATCTTGTTTAAATCACCAGCAACATCATTTAGACGTTCTAATTCAGCAATAGATTCAATATTAAAACAACGGATACCAACTTCAAGCGCCCGCTGCATTTCATCAGCACGTTTTCCAACACCCGAAAATACAATCTTGCTAGGGTCACCACCAGCCTTTAAAACACGTTCAAGCTCACCAACAGAAACAATGTCAAAGCCAGAACCAAGCTTAGCCAAAATATTTAAAATTCCAATGTTTGAATTGGCTTTGACCGAATAGCAAATAAGGTGAGGTTGATCACCAAACGCATCATTAAACGCATGCCAGTGACGTTCAAGTGTGGCGCGAGAATAAACAAAACAAGGTGTACCGTATTTATTAGCCAGGTTTTTTAAATTGACATCCTCTGCATAGAGTTGTCCATTTTTATAATTGAAGTAATCCATATTAATTGTTCTTTATTTAGCGGGTGTTGTAACAGACGTTTTATTCGAAGAGCTACTAGGTAACACTAAATTACTTTTATTACCACAACCGGATAGCTGCGTAGTGATGCTAATAAACGCAAGGCCACCGAGCATTATGATAAAAGCCCAGTTTACCCAACAAGTGCCTTTAAATATTTTAATAAAATTTTTCATAAGGTTAGGAATTATACCGATTCTTTAGGCATTGCTCTAATAAAGTTGCAGGAAATCTTAAGGAAGCTCTAATTAATTTAGTTGGGTTTTGGTGTTGCCCCGTAGGGCGGATCTTACAAGGCATCAATTCCGTCATTGTTATTTTTTGTGAAGGGAACGACCATTCTCAAAAAATACGCCTAGGACTGGTGCTTTGAAAACTAGCAGAATTCAACTAGGTTGTTCAGAGCCTCTTTAAAGCTTCTGTAGTAAAAGTGTATGTTTTTCAAGGGTTTATGCCCTCATGTAGAAAAATATAAATAAAAGTTCATTTATTTTGAATTTTTTTGGAACTAAATAGAATAAAAGGTATCTGACTATTTATATGAAGGATTTTTTCCTTACCTTCATATTAGGTTCTAGGTGGGATTACGGTTGATACACTTCAGCTGCGCATATCTTCTCCCCGTAGTCTTCATCTAGAGCCATTTTTATAATTTAATGTTTTTTCCTTCATAAAAAACAGAAACAAAAAAAAGAGAGCCATTTGGCTCTCTTTTTTTGTTTAAAGACTTATCAAGAACCAAAAAGTATTTTGTTGCAGTTCTTAAATTATCCTTAAAGCAACGACTGCAATAAAAAAGGCCACCTAATGGTGACCTTTAGTTAAACTACGAAGTGTAGTATTTACTTATTAGTGAATTCTGGATATGCCTCCATACCACACTCACCAATATCAACACCTTCATACTCTTCTTCTTCTGATACACGGATACCCATGACCAACTTGATTATCATCCAAACAATGAATGAAGTAACGAATACCCAGATAAAGATAGTTGCAGCGCCAATTAATTGACCCATGACGTTAGCGCCATCATTAGTCCAAGGTACAATCATTACGCCAAAGAAGCCAACAACACCATGAACTGAGATAGCACCGACAGGATCATCAATTTTCATTTTATCCAATGCGAGGATAGAGAAAACAACGATTAAACCACCAATGCCACCGATGATTAATGCTTGAAGCGGTGTAGGTGTAGAAGGCTCTGCAGTGATAGCAACTAAGCCAGCTAATGCGCCGTTAAGTGTCATTGTTAAGTCAGCTTTGCCAAACATTAAACGAGCAACTAATAAAGCAACAATAACGCCACCTGCTGCTGCTGCATTTGTATTTAAAAATACCATTGCAACTGAGTTTGAGTTAGCAATATCACCTAATTTTAGAACAGAACCACCGTTAAAGCCGAACCAGCCCATCCAAAGAATGAATGTACCTAATGTTGCCATTGGTAGATTAGCACCAGGGATTGGTGTGATTTTACCATCTTTTCCATACTTCCCTTTACGAGCACCAAGTAAGATAACACCTGCTAAAGCAGCGGCAGCACCTGCCATGTGAACAATACCAGAACCAGCAAAGTCAGAGAAACCAAAGTCATCGCCCAAACTAAATAGCTCTATGCCAAATATGCCAACTGGTTTTCCGCCCCAAGTCCAAGAACCTTCCATTGGGTAGATGTAAGCTGTCATTACAACGGCAAACAAAAGGAATGCCCAAAGCTTCATACGCTCTGCAACTGCCCCCGAAACGATAGACATTGCCGTAGCAACAAATACCACTTGGAAGAAGAAGTCAGATGCATTTGAGTAAACAGATCCACCAGTGAATCCACCTTCTCTATCAGCAGCTTCTTTAAGAACAGTAGCAACCATACTATCAGCATCTTTAGCGCCATCAAGAGCGATATCTTTTAAGAACATACCGCCGTCATACATGATTTCGTAACCAACAACCAAGTAAGCTGTACAAGCGATTGCATAAAGTGCAACGTTTTTAGTTAAAATCTCTGTGGTGCTTTTAGAACGAACTAAGCCTGCCTCTAGCATAGAGAAGCCAGCTGCCATCCACATTACAAGAGCGCCCATTACTAAGAAGTAAAAGGTATCCATTGCATATTGTAATTCTAATATATTATTTTCCATGATAAAGCTCTCCTTTAAAGCGCTTCAGGGCCAGTCTCACCCGTACGAATACGAATAGTCTGCTCAATTTCAGATACAAAAATTTTGCCATCACCAATCTTTCCAGTGTTCGCAGCTTTAATGATTGCTTCGGTTACTTGATCAACGATGTCGCTAGGGACAGCAGCTTCAATTTTTACCTTTGGTAAAAAATCTACTACATACTCGGCACCACGATATAACTCAGTGTGACCTTTTTGACGACCAAATCCTTTTACCTCTGTTACGGTAATGCCCGCAACGCCTATCTCAGACAATGCTTCGCGCACATCATCGAGCTTGAAAGGCTTTACTATTGCAGTGACTAACTTCATTGCACTTCTCTCCTGTATAAAAAATATATTCTGAATCTCTCCACAAAATATATTGCGTGGGAGTGTCCAGATAAGGTATTGCTAATTGGAGTGAAGCAACAACTGTGCCAACTTTTCTAATCTTGTTTTTTTGATTAAACCGTTATGATTTGTGGAGGAGGGATTTATTTTTAACCATGCGGCACTAAATTAGTGCGATAATATGTGCGCATGCGTTGAAATGGTGCGTAAAGTAATTGGATTCCATGATATGGTCGAATAGGAAAGTTGGCGCGATGTTTGCAATAGACTATGAAATGATAAATAAGAATTTTAAAAACACGATCTTTTCGGATGCAGTAAGTGATGCACTCAGCACTGCTGTGGTTGTACTAGATAAATCATTGCATGTTCAACATATGAATTCGGCTGCAGAAAACCTCTTTGGGCAAAGTCGTGCTCGCGTTATCAATAAATCGTATAATTTTTTGCTTAAAGCAGAAATGGTTGATGAATATTTGCAAGCGGTTATACAAACAAACGAGCCACAGACTGTACGAGAATGTTATCTAAAAAGTAAGTACCAAGAAGGTATTACAGTAGATTGTGTAGCAAATCCACTTTTAAAAACAGGTGAATTACTAGGTATTGTACTTGAGTTGCATCGAAAGGATTATCAGCTACGGCTTAGCCGAGAAGAACAGCTGCTAAGTCAGCAAGAGGCGACTCAAGTATTAGTTCGTGGCATGGCGCATGAGATTAAGAACCCTCTTGGTGGAATCCGTGGTGCGGCACAACTATTAGAGTCTGAGTTTGAAAGCTTTAACAATCCCGAGCTAAAAGAATATACAAATATTATTATTTCAGAGGCAGATCGCCTAAAGAAGCTAGTTGATAGAATGCTTGGTTCTCCACAGCCAATAAAGAATGAAGCTGTGAATATTCATGAGGTATTAGAGAGAGTTAGAAAACTAGTGCTTGCTGATATTCCTAAGGGTGTTGAACTACGTTTTGATTATGATCCTAGTATTCCAGATTTAAATGCAGATAGAGATAATCTTATACAGTTAGTTTTTAATATTGTAGGTAATGCAATAAAAGCAGTGGGTGATTCTGGCAATATTTTGTTTAAGACACGTGTGTTAAGAAACATAACGATAAACCACAAAACACATCGTTTGGCGTTGAAATTAGATATTATTGATAACGGTCAAGGTGTACCTGATGAAATTCGCGATAAGCTATTTTTCCCTATGATTAGTGGTTCTGCTAAGGGGACGGGACTAGGTTTGTCTATCGCACAATCAATGGCGAATCGCCATCATGGCATAATTGAGTTTGAATCCAAGCAAGGCGAGACTTGTTTTACATTACTTTTGCCAATTATGAATAATAATACAGCAGGAGCAGAAAAGTGACCGAAAAAATATGGATAGTTGATGATGATCAGTCTATCCGCTGGGTTTTACAACGCGCGCTTGAAAAAGCAGAAATGGACGTGAGTGCTTTTGAGTTTGCGACAGATTTATTGCGTCAACTTCGTGAAGCTAAGGAGGAAGAGCTTCCTGCTGCAGTTATTTCAGATATTCGTATGCCTGGGATGGATGGTTTTGAGTTACTCAGTGAAATTCACAAGCTCTATCCTGAACTTCCTGTAATAATTATGACTGCTCATTCTGATATGGATAGTACTATGTCGGCCTATGAAAGCGGCGCATTTGAATACTTACCAAAACCTTTTGATATCAATGAGGCTATTGAATTGGCTAGACGGGCTTGTGCTTCAAGCCAGCTCCCTGAAAAATCTATAGAAGATGATTCGCCAATTACCCAGCAAGAGATTATTGGTAAGTCCGTTGCAATGCAAGAGCTTTTCCGTACCATTGGGCGACTAAGCAAAACTAGTATTTCAGTATTAATTACAGGTGAATCAGGTACGGGTAAAGAGTTGGTTGCTAAGGCATTGCATACGCATAGTCCACGTGCTGATAAAACATTTATTGCAATTAATACCGCTGCAATTCCAAAAGACTTATTAGAGTCAGAACTATTTGGTCATGAAAAAGGTGCATTCACCGGAGCGCAGGCTCAACATAAAGGTCGCTTTGAGCAAGCCGACGGCGGTACACTATTCTTAGATGAAATTGGTGATATGCCAGCAGAGCTTCAAACACGTTTGTTACGTGTGTTAGCAGATGGGGAGTTTTATCGTGTCGGAGGAATACAGCCCGTAAAAGTTGATGTTCGAGTTGTGGCGGCAACACATCAGGATTTAGAGCAGCATGTAAAAAATGGTTCATTCCGTGAGGATCTATATCACCGTTTAAATGTTATTCGCGTGCAAATTCCTGCTTTGCGTGAGCGAGGTGAAGATATAATTTTATTGCTTAATCACTTTCTAGCGCAAGCAGCAAAAGAACTAAATGTAGAGCAAAAATATTTAAGTGAGGAGGTAGGTAACTACCTGCGAATGCTTGATTGGCCTGGTAATGTACGTCAATTAGAGAATGCTAGTCGTTGGTTGACGGTAATGGCAACAGGGCATGAAATTACCTTAGATGACTTACCCCAAGACTTAAAAAATAGTGATAATGAGCCTCATAATAACTGGGAATCTTTGTTATACCAAAGCATGATGCAGCGCCTCAATCAAGGCGATAAGCGTATCCTTGATGATATATCTCCTATTTTTGAGAGCATAGCATTAAAGGCTGCTTTACATAAAACAGGGGGGCGTAAAAAGGATGCGGCAGACCTTCTTGGGTGGGGGCGAAATACTCTAACAAGAAAACTAAAAGAATTGAAAATTGGTGAGTAAAAATAAAAATGCGTGAATTGTTACCTTTTGAAAGTGTAAAAACAGCAGAGAGAACAGAATATACAATAATTTGGCTTCATGGCTTAGGTGCAGATGGCAATGATTTTGTACCATTAGTGCCAGAGTTGAGGTTGCCAGAATCTTTAGCAATAAAATTTATATTTCCTCATGCGCCTGTTCGTCCGATTACAATAAATAACGGTTATGAAATGCGTGCATGGTTTGACATGTTCTCGCTAGATAAGAGTAACAATACTGATGAATCTGATCTGCTAACCACCGTTGGTTGGATTAATCAATTCATCGACCAAGAAATAGAGAGCGGCGTACCTTCAACAAAGATTCTACTAGCCGGTTTTTCTCAAGGTGGCGTGATCGCGCTTCATGCTGGGCTTCGTTACCCCAGCAAGTTAGCAGGTGTTATGGCGCTCTCTACCTACATGCCTTTTGATGATAATTTATTCAAACAAACAAGTCCTGAGCAAAAGGGTTTACCTATTTTTGCCGCTCACGGTATGCGTGACCCTGTAATTCCTGTGGCAAGTTGGCAGGATTATGTACCGAAACTCGAAGCGCAAGGCTTTGATGTAGAAGCTCATTCGTATGATATGGAGCACTCATTGTGTGCGCAAGAGATCCAAGATGTTTCAAAATGGCTTCAGCGAGTATTAACATAAATATCTATCGCCTCATTTTGGGGAAAAAGTAAAATGTACGCACCAAGTAAGGTCTTTGTTGCCGCCCGATAAACGGTAAGTACTTGTTTATTGGTAAATCTACTTTTGGCATAGTTCCTGCTAACTATTTCCTGCACAAACCCAATTAATCCAAAGGAGGAATATTTAGTGAATATTAATTTCAAAAAAATGTTGGCAGGCGCTTTAATGCTGAGCACATCATTTTTATCAACACAGGCATTTGCCGCAGCTCATTCTAAAGACACCATAAAAGTGGGTGTTTTACATTCACTTTCTGGCACGATGGCAATCAGTGAGACAACATTGAAAGACACGATGCTAATGCTCGTAGAGCAACAAAATAAAAAAGGCGGATTGCTTGGCAAACAACTTGAAGCTGTTGTAGTAGACCCTGCATCTGATTGGCCTTTATTTGCAGAAAAAGCACGTGAACTTATTTCTAAAAACAAAGTAGACGCAATTTTTGGTAGTTGGACTTCTGTTTCTCGTAAGTCTGTCCTTCCAGTTATTGAAGAGCTTAACGGTCTAATGTTCTACCCTGTTCAGTTCGAAGGGGAAGAGTCATCACGTAATATATTCTACACTGGCGCTGCTCCCAATCAACAGGCGATCCCAGCAGTTAATTATCTTATGGATGAAGTTGGCGTGAAGCGTTGGGTGCTAGCAGGTACTGATTATGTATATCCTCGTACTACTAATAAGATTCTGAAAGCCTACTTAAAGTCTAAAGGCGTTAAAGATGAAGATATTATGATCAACTACACGCCTTTTGGACATTCTGACTGGCAGTCAATTGTTTCTGATATCAAGAAGTTTGGTTCAACAGGCAAGAAAACAGCGGTTGTTTCTACAATCAATGGTGATGCAAATGTACCATTCTACAAGGAGCTAGGTAACCAAGGCATATCATCAGAAGATATTCCTGTTATGGCTTTCTCAGTAGGTGAAGAAGAACTTTCTGGTATGGATACTAAGCCACTAGTGGGCCACCTTGCTGCGTGGAATTACTTTATGAGTGTTGATAATAAGAAAAATGAAGAATTTATCAAAACTTGGCATAAGTTCATTAAAGATAAAAAGCGTGTTACTAATGATCCAATGGAAGCTCACGTAATTGGTTTTAATATGTGGGTTAAAGCTGTTGAAAAGGCTGGTACAACAAATGTTGATAAAGTGATTGATGCTTTAGTAGGTGTTGAAGTACCTAATTTAACAGGTGGAACAGCTAAAATGTTGAAAAATCACTACATCACTAAGCCCGTTCTTATCGGTGAAATTCAAGAAGATGGACAGTTTGATACAGTTTGGCAAACAGAAAAAGAAGTTCCAGGTGATGCTTGGTCTGACTACTTACCAGGGAGTAAGGATTTAATTGCAGACTGGACAGCACCTATTAAGTGCGGTAACTATAATGTGAAAGAGAAAAAATGTTTAGCAGCAGCTAAATAGTTTTAAAAAATCAATGCGGTATGTTTTTATCGCCTTGATTTTTGTTTTGATCAAACTTAAATGTAGTCATTAATATGTTAATTTCATATAAGAAAAATAGACTCCTCTATTTTTTAATTTTTTCTCTTAGCCTATTTTTTTCAAGTAATAGCTTTGCAGAATCAACAAATTCAGAAGCCTTTAAACAAGCATTAGAATTATTACAATCTAAAAGCTATAAAACCAAAGGCAAAGCAATAGAACAGCTTGTCGCAACAAAAGACGAACGTGTTCAACCGATTTTAGAAGCCATGCTTAAAGCACGGCTTTTTTACACCAAGGATAATAGAACAACTGTTATTGGTATCAAGACTGATAATGGCTACGCTTTAACGAGTGTTCTTGATCAAAAAGATTTAGGTGTCGCTAGCAAGTCTAAACTTAAAAAAGTAAAAGTTAATAATAAACTTCGTGGTGTTTTGCGTGCATCTATTGCAATACTGAGCCTATCAAGCCCAGATGCTAATAAGCGTTTAAGTGCAGTGAAACAAATGTACGGAAAGACAAATAAAGCAGGTATTTCTGGACTTAAAACCCATCTGAAAAATGAAAAAGATAGTGCGGTAATAGATGAAATAAATACGCTGATTAGCATTAGTGAGTTAGATTCAAGTGATAAGGCAGTGAAGCTTAGTGCTATTAAGCTCTTAGCTGGTAATTTAAATCCTGAGACACGTAATAAATTAGAACAATTAAAAGATAGCGATGATGCCGAAATTGCCTCTGCATCACAAAAAGCCTTGAAGAATATAAAAAATAAATTGGGCTTTTATGAAAAAGTTAATACTGTATTTTTTGGTCTAAGTCTTGGTTCTGTGCTTGTATTAGCAGCTATAGGCCTTGCAATTACTTTTGGGGTAATGGGTGTAATTAATATGGCACATGGTGAATTGATCATGCTTGGCGCATATACCACCTATGTAATTCAACAATTGATGCCAAATCATATAGGTCTTTCATTGCTTGTAGCGGTACCAGCAGCCTTTATTGTTTCAGGTACAGTGGGAATCTTAATAGAACGATTAGTAATTCGACACTTATACGGGAGACCGTTAGAAACTTTGTTAGCAACATTCGGTATCAGTCTTATTCTGCAACAAGCAGTTAGATCAATCTTTTCTCCATTAAATCGTGCTGTTGAAACACCTGCATGGATGGCAGGATCATTAGAGATAAACCCTGCACTGTCTTTAACTTATAACCGTCTTTACATAATATTTTTCTGTTTAGCCGTGTTTGCTTTTTTATATTTGATCATAAAGAGAACATCCTTAGGTTTGAGTGTACAGGCAGTTTCACAAAATCGTTCAATGGCACGAGCAATGGGCATACGCGCCAGCCGTGTTGATGCGCTAACTTTTGGACTAGGTTCGGGCATTGCGGGCATTGCAGGTGTTGCTCTTTCACAGCTGACCAATGTTGGTCCAAACCTTGGACAAGACTATATTATCGACTCCTTTATGGTGGTTGTGTTTGGTGGTGTTGGGAACTTATGGGGAACACTCATCAGTGGCTTTACGCTTGGTATTGCTAATAAATTTATGGAGCCATGGGCAGGGGCAGTATTGGCTAAAATATTGGTATTGGTCTTTATTATTTTATTCATTCAGAAACGACCTCGAGGATTATTCCCGAAAAAAGGTCGAGCTGCGGAGTCATAACCATGATGAGATTATTAAAAGGTGATCGTGGTGGGCAGGTATTCTTAGTATTGCTCACGGTTCTAGCGATATTGATTCCTATACTGAATTTAATCATACCTGAGGGTAGTGCATTTCATGTTTCTACTTTCACAGTTACATTACTAGGTAAATATCTAGCTTTTGCATTATTGGCTTTGTCAGTTGATTTAGTCTGGGGCTATATGGGTATATTGAGTCTTGGGCATGGTGCATTCTTTGCACTGGGTGGTTATGCCATGGGCATGTATCTCATGCTACAAATAGGCGATAGAGGTGTTTACGGTAACCCAGATTTACCCGACTTCATGGTTTTCTTAAACTGGAAAGAAATCCCGTGGTTCTGGCATGGTTTCGATAATTTTTGGTTTGCGATGATTATGGTTGCTCTCGTGCCAGGCTTGCTTGCCTTTATATTTGGCGCATTGGCATTTCGTTCTCGTGTAACAGGCGTTTATCTTTCAATTATTACGCAAGCGCTTACCTATGCTCTGTTATTAGCTTTCTTTAGAAATGAAATGGGCTTTGGCGGCAACAACGGCTTAACTGATTTTAAAGATATTCTAGGTTTTAGCTTACAGTCCGATAGCACTCGAATAACACTGTTCGTTATATCTGCTATTGCTTTGGCGTTGGGGTATTTATCATGTCGTGCAATCGTAGTGTCGCGCCTCGGTCGAGTGGCAGTAGCAATACGAGATTCTGAAGATCGCGTACGATTTATTGGCTACCGTGTTGATCGTATCAAATTAGCTATATTTACATTTTCAGCGGTATTAGCGGGTGTTGCTGGGGCATTATACGTTCCGCAAGTTGGGATCATTAACCCCGGTGAATTTTCTCCCTTACGCTCAATTGAGTTAGTTGTTTGGGTTGCAATTGGCGGTAGAACCACACTTTATGGTGCTGTTCTTGGCGCTTTTATTGTCAACTATTCTAAAACTTATCTTACCGGCGTAGCACCTGAAACATGGCTATTTGCACTCGGTGCATTATTTGTCTTTGTTACTCTTTATCTTCCCAATGGCATTGTGGGTTTGCTAAAAAGAAAAGGAGGTAAAGCATGAGCGCGCTAGATAAATTTCGTGAGACGATGCGCCGTGACCAAGTTTTCGACATGGTCAATAAGCAAGACTATTCTGAAGTTGATACCAGTCACGGTCAGATTTTATATGTAGAAGATGTCACAGTTTCTTTTGATGGCTTTAAAGCTATTAACGAATTGAATTTTTATATTGAAGTGGGCGAACTACGTTGCATGATAGGCCCTAATGGTGCGGGTAAAACCACTATGATGGATATTATCACAGGTAAGACAAAACCCGATAAAGGCTCGGTTTGGTTTGGACAAAACATTAATTTATTAAAGATGACGGAGCCAGAAATAGCACAAGCAGGTGTTGGTCGAAAATTCCAAAAACCAACGGTATTTGAGCATCACAATATTTTTGAAAATCTCGAAATGGCAATGGCAGGTAATAAAAATGTCTGGGCAACCTTTAGAGCAAAAATATCGAGTGAGCAGCACGACAGAATAATGAGCGTCATGGATACCATTGGTCTAACCGAGCAATCGACACAACGAGCCGGTGCATTATCACATGGGCAAAAGCAGTGGCTAGAGATTGGTATGCTACTCATGCAAAATCCACGGCTATTATTGGTCGATGAGCCTGTCGCAGGTATGACCCATCAAGAAATGGATAAAACAGGTGAGTTATTAACCTCATTAGCAGGCAAACATTCTGTCGTCGTTGTCGAACATGATATGGACTTTGTACGCTCTATTGCAAAAAAAGTCAGCGTATTACATCAAGGCAGTATTTTGGCAGAAGGCACCATGGATGAAGTGCAAAATAACCAGAAAGTGATTGAGGTGTACCTTGGTGAATAAAGAGCAAAGCCCTATCCTGCAAGTTAGTAACCTTAATCAGTTTTATGGCGAAAGCCATACGCTATGGGATTTAGATTTATCGGTAATCAAAGGTAAATGTACCGTGCTCATGGGGCGTAATGGTGTGGGCAAAACAACACTTTTACAATGCATTATGGGCTTGGAAGATACCCGCGATGGAAGCATTAATTTTGATGGCAAAGATATACAAAATGAAATTGCTGAAAAACGCGCAGGTATGGGCATAGGATACGTTCCACAAGGGCGACAGATTTTCCCGCAGTTAACTGTTGGGCAGAATTTAGAACTTGGCTTATTTGCACGAAAAGACAAAGCTAAGAAGGTACCTGAATTTATATTTGAGCTCTTTCCTGTTTTGAAAGAGATGATCTCACGCCGAGGCGGTGATTTATCAGGCGGGCAACAGCAACAGCTTGCTATCGGACGTGCTTTGGTTATTGATCCTAAAATTTTAATTTTAGATGAGCCAACAGAAGGTATTCAACCTAATATAGTGCAACAAATTGGTGATATTATTACTAAACTTAGTCAAGAAATGGGCATTACAGTTTTGCTAGTAGAGCAAAAACTCCCCTTTGCAAGACGGGTAGGTGACCATTTCTGTATTATGGAGCGAGGCAAAAATGTTGCCACAGGTGAAATGAGCGAGCTTAGCGACGAGCTTGTTCAAAAGTTTTTAACGGTATAAGTATTTATAAGGGACGAACAATGAAAAAAATCATATTAAGTATTTTAACTTTATTTCTAGTGACGACTGCATCTGCGCATCCAAGCATGGATCAATCATCAATTCTACATATCGCTATTCATATTGTGACAACAGTAGGGATTTATTTAGCAATCATGGCTGCAGGTTTTTATCTTTTGAATAAATTACCCAAAGCAAAAAAACAGCGTATTAAAACGGACGATAGAAAGTAAACATTGTCTCAAAGTTGTCTCAGAATTACTTCAGAGTTGTCTAATATTGATAAAAAACTCGGCTGGAAGGCAGAGCTAAATCTTGGTTTTGAAAAAGGCCAGAGTAAAACAGTTTTAGCCAATCGAACACAATCGGGCCCGCTTACCGTACAACGCCCCTTTTATCCTGAAGGTGATGTTTGTCATCTCTACATATTGCATCCTCCTGGTGGGGTTGTCGGTGGTGATGAATTGCATATAAATGTTGATCTCGCAAAGCACGCTTCAACATTAATTACCACACCAGGCGCAACGAAGTTTTATAGGAACACGGGTAAATTAGCGCATCAAATCCAAACATTAAAAGTAGCGAATGGTTGTGCGCTGGAGTGGTTTCCCCAAGAGAATATATTTTTCGATGGTACGCACACGCATTTATCAACACGGGTAGAGCTAGAAAAATCAGCACGCTTTATGGGCTGGGAAATTAATTGCTATGGCAGACCCGCATCAAATGAATTATTTGAGGAAGGCAAGGTGATGACCCGTTTAGAGGTGTATCGAGATGGTGTGCCACTCATGCTTGATAAATTATTAATCGAAGACAGTCAGGCTTTGCAAAGTGCCGTTAGCATGAATAACTACCCTTGCTTTGGTACATTTGTTGCGACACAAGCGACGCCAGAATTATTAGAAAAATCACGCTTAAGTGTTGCTGAACTAGTCAATCAAGATCAAAAACAAATTGGCATAACATTGTTGGATGATTTGTTAGTTATGCGTTGCTTGGGTCAACATGCAGAGCAAGTTTCTACTACACTCAAGGCAGTTTGGTCGGCGTTAAGACCTGAAATAATCCAGAGAAGTGTGTGTTTGCCAAGAATCTGGGCAACTTAGTGATATGAGTGGTGAGATAGATTGAAACATTCAAAATAGGGTATTAATTTGCCACCCCCCTACTTTTTCGATGTTTTGTACTAAAAAAGGGATGCATACGATGCTTCAACCAGTATCGACACTTCCTTTGGAAGGTGTAGCGATATACTTTTAGTGAGCTTATCGTTTTGCTTTTTAAAACGACTAACTCAATTATTAGAGCTTGCCGTTTAACGCCTAGGGCGTACAAAACAGCAAAAAAGTGGGGGGGTGACAAAATAACTCATGTAGAAGGTGAACTATGGAATTAACCCCAAGAGAAAAAGATAAATTACTCATTTTTACCGCGGCTCTGCTGGCAGAGAGGCGAAAAGACCGAGGCGTGAAGCTCAATTATCCAGAGGCGATTGCATTTATCAGTGCGGCAATTATGGAAGGTGCGCGCGATGGTAAAACGGTTGCCGAATTGATGGGCTATGGCCAAACCTTATTGACGCGTGATGACGTGATGGAGGGAATTCCTGAAATGATTCACGATGTACAAGTTGAGGCGACGTTTCCTGATGGGACGAAGCTGGTTACTGTTCATAATCCTATTGTTTAGAAAAGGTATTGAGTTGGAGAGCGGGTAGAGTTTCAAAAAATAGTCATATTGTTTGATTTTTCTACCCCCTCCCTAGCCCTCCCCCTGCTAGGTGGAGAGAACGTTTTAAATTGGAGAGATAAAGATGATTCCCGGAGAAATGATTGTTGCCGATGCCAATGATGAAATTGGGCTAAACAAGGATAGAAAATCAGTGAGTGTCGAAGTAGCCAATACAGGCGATAGACCTATTCAAATAGGCTCGCACTACCATTTTTATGAGGCAAATCATGCGCTCGATTTTGAGCGTGATAAAACCAAAGGTTATCGCCTAGATATTGCCGCAGGTACAGCGGTACGTTTTGAGCCAGGGCAAACACGTAAGGTGAGTTTGGTTGATTTTGTAGGTGATCGTAAAGTCTACGGTTTTAATGCTGAAATTAGCGGATCATTAGAGGAGAAGAGCTAATGGCAAAAATAAGCAGACAAGCCTACGCAGAAATGTATGGCCCAACCGTGGGTGATCGCCTGCGTTTAGGAGACACTGAGTTGTGGCTAGAAGTCGAAAAAGACCTCACGACCTACGGTGACGAAGTTAAGTTTGGTGGCGGAAAAGTCATCCGCGACGGCATGGGGCAAAGCCAGCGAGTATCAGCTGAAGTTGTTGATACCGTCATCACCAATGCCTTAATCATGGATCATTGGGGGATTATAAAAGCCGATATTGGTATCAAAGACGGACGCATCGCAGGTATTGGTAAAGCAGGCAATCCAGACGTTCAGCCAGACGTAAATATAGTCATTGGCCCAGGTACAGAAGCGATAGCAGGAGAAGGGCATATCATTACAGCTGGCGGTATCGACGCACATATCCACTTTATTTGCCCGCAACAAATTGAAGAAGCATTAACCTCAGGCATGACAACCATGCTAGGTGGTGGCACAGGCC
>Ga0256840_1000177_pt1 | contig 60019 bp, 57 predicted proteins | sample 355202metaG_FD_185969 | JGI IMG/M metagenome (GOLD analysis project Ga0256840, IMG submission 185969) | Hydrothermal vent microbial communities from Mid Atlantic Ridge, Atlantic Ocean - 355-202 | ecosystem: Environmental > Aquatic > Marine > Hydrothermal vents | place: Atlantic Ocean: Mid...
AATGGTTTCAAATTAAGCCTAAAATCTTTAAACAAAATCCTAGCCAATTTAAACAAAGGTTGTTAAGATTAAAGTCTTCTAACAAGATGGGTTTACATCAACAACGTTGTGAAACCTGACAAATAACCATACTAATGGAAATAAAAGTTAACTACCTCGACAACCTTCGCTTGCAAGCCTCATTTGATGACTTTAATGTCATTTCAGATCAGCCCATTCGATACAAAGGCGATGGGTCGGCACCCGGTCCATTTGATTATTTTTTGGCGTCATCTGCTATGTGTGCTGCTTATTTTGTGCGTGTTTATTGCATTTCTCGCAATATCCCTACGGATAATATTCGTTTATCACAAGATAACATTATTGACCCTGAAAACCGTTACAAACAAACCTTTCAAATCCAGTTAGAATTACCAGCAGACTTATCAGATAAACATCGTCGTGGTATTTTACGCTCGATTGATCGTTGTACGGTTAAAAAAGTCATCCAAACAGGGATTGAATTTAAGACAGAAATAGTTGAAGATTTGGGTCAAGACAACAGTACTTTATTTATCCCTCAAGGCAATAGCCAGACTTTTATCGAAGGCAAAGATTTAGCTCTAGAACAAACTATTGCTAATATGTCGAAGATTATTGCCAATTTGGGTATGAAAATAGAAATTGCTTCGTGGCGAAATCTTGTGCCAAATGTTTGGTCGCTGCATATTCGTGATGCCGCTTCTCCCATGTGTTTTACCAATGGCAAAGGAACGAGCAAAGAAAGTGCCTTATGCTCGGCATTGGGCGAATTTATCGAACGGCTAAACTGCAACTTTTTTTATAACGACTATTATTATGGAGAAGAAATTGCCACCAGTGAATTTGTGCATTACCCATCTGAAAAATGGTTCAAACCCAATACTAAGGACGACTTGCCAAGTGGAATTTTGGATGATTATTGTTTAAAAATCTACAATCCAGATGGCGAACTACGTGGTTCCCACCTGATTGACACCAATTCGGGCAATAAAGAAAGGGGAATTTGTGCTCTTCCTTTTGTACGCCAATCCGATGGCACAACCGTGTATTTTCCATCCAATTTGATTGAAAATTTATTCCTCAGCAATGGCATGAGTGCAGGCAATAATATCGCTGAAGCACAAGTGCAATGCTTGTCGGAGATTTTTGAACGAGCGGTTAAAAAACAAATTATCGAACAAGAAATCACCTTGCCTGATGTGCCGCAGAAGGTATTAGCACAATACCCAAGCATCGTGGCAGGCATAGCCGCATTGGAAGAGCAAGGCTTTCCAGTGGTGATAAAAGATGCCTCGCTCGGCGGGCAATTCCCCGTGATGTGTATCACCCTTATGAACCCAAAAACAGGTGGTGTTTTTGCTTCATTTGGTGCCCATCCCAGCTTTGAAGTGGCACTAGAACGCAGTTTGACCGAACTCTTACAAGGTCGCAGTTTTGAAGGTTTGAATGATGTGCCCAAGCCCACATTTAATTCTCTTGCGGTTAAAGAACCCGAAAACTTTGTGGAACATTTTATTGATTCCACTGGCATTATTTCATGGAAGTTTTTCAGTGCAAAAAGTGATTATGAATTTCATCATTGGGATTTTTCTGGCACCAACCAACAAGAAAGCGAGGATTTATTGGCAATCTTGAAAAAATTAGGCAAAGAAGTTTATATCGCTGAGTATAACGACTTAGGAACGGCTGCTTGTCGAATTCTGGTACCCGACTATTCTGAAATTTATTTAGTCGAAGATTTGATATGGAACAACACCAACATGGCACTGGATTATCGCGAAGATATTTTAAACATTCACACCTTGAGTGATGAAGCCTTAAGCAACTTGGTCGAACGCCTAGAACAAAGCCAGCTTGATAATTACATGGACATTGCCACCTTAATCGGAATTGTGTTTGACGAAAATACCATCTGGGGACAACTCACTATTTTAGAACTTAAAATCCTCAGCCACCTCGCCCTTAAGCAACGTGAACAAGCTCAAGATTTAGTCGAAGAATTTCTGCAATACAACGACAACACCGTCGAACGTAACTTATTTTACCAAGCGATTCATGCCGTTTTAGTCATTACATTAGACAATAAATTAGAACTAAAAGATTACCTGCCCAATTTCAACCGCATGTTTGGTGCCGAAACCATGAAAAATGTGGTCGCTACAGTCAATGGCACCGTTCGCTTTTCAGGTCTGTGCAAAACCAGCATGAAACTTGAAGGCTTGGACAAACACCTCAAGCTGATAGAAAGTTATAAGAAATTGCAAAAAGCACGGAGTGAAACCTAAAAGCAGTAACGCTAAGATCGCAAAGAAGGCACAAATCCACAAACGTTTTTCAATATTCCTATTTGATATGATGCTCTTTGCGTAGGGTGGGCTCATCCCACTGATTTAGAATTGATTGATTATCGAAGTTACTAAAACACAATATCGTAAAGAAAGAGTGTTTTACAATTTACTTGGTCACTTAAACAATGATGGTGGGCAAGCCCACCCTACGACTAAGGTATTTTCTTAGAAATAAAACTATTATAATTTGCAATAAATATATCAATAGGATTAAATTCAATAGTGACACTCACAAGAAAATAAACCACATGAAAAATCGTGAATTTGGCAACGTTAAAGCACAGTAAACAACAAACAATCTAAATTATGTAAGAATCCATATGATAAATAAAAAACACCAACTCGGCTTTTTTCCAACGCCTTTGCATAAATTAAGTAATTTATCGAAAAAATATCCAGATTATTCGATTTATATTAAAAGAGATGACCAAACGGGTTTGGCTTCGGGTGGTAATAAAACCAGAAAACTGGAGTATCTTATACAGCAAGCATTGGATAATAAATGCGATGCAGTGGTGACTGCTGGTGCGCAGCAATCCAATCATTGTCGGCAAACGGCGGCGGCTTGTGCACAAGTGGGGCTTGAATGCCATATTATTGTCAAAGGTTGTGAGCCTGAAGTTTATCAAGGTAACTTGTTGTTGTCACAATTATTGGGTGCGAAAATTCATTTCACCAATGATTATGCCAAGGAAATTGATTTTGAGGCTTATATTTCACATTTTGATAAAGGTAAAAAGGTTTATATTGTTCCCATTGGTGGTTCTAATATTACGGGTGCTTTGGGTTATGTGGATGCTGTTGGTGAACTAAAACAGCAATTGCGTGAACAAAATATCCAGCTTGATTATGTGTTTATTGCGTCAAGTTCGGGCGGTACTCAAGCAGGTATTATGTTGGGTATGCAGTTACATGACTTGGATTTTGAGTTAATTCCGATAAAAATAGATAAGGATAACGGCGAGCAATGCACACTAGCCCAAGATGTGTTGTCGATTGTGAAAGAAGGGCAAAAAATAGTGCAGCTAGACAAGAAATTTACCTTGGCTGATATTCCAATAAATAGAAATTATAACCAAAAAGATTACGGCATCATGACGGATAATGAAATTTCAGCCATTAATGAATTGGCGTTAACCGAAGGTATTTTATTAGACCCTGTTTACACGGGCAGAGCTTTTTATGGTATGTTAGATTGTCTAAAAAATAATAAATTAAAGCCCAATTCAAACGTGCTTTTTTGGCACACTGGCGGTTTGCCTGCTTTGTTTGATTATGCGAATGGCTTATGCAAAAAATAAGTTTTTTTCCTGTAGTGGAGTCGTAGGGTGGGCTCAGCCCACCGATTTAGAACTGATTGCTTAGTAAAACTTCTAAGACACAATGCTTTAAAGAAATAGTTTTTCTCAATTAATGAGACTACTGAAACACAGATGGTGGGCAAGCCCACCCTACGGCAATGAGTAATAAAAAACAATGAGTTAAAGGAAACTATTTTGTATTGCAACTATCATTGTTTATTTAAAGCCAAACTAAAAACAGTTACAATATGTTTTTTAAAAGCAATTACCTTGATGCACACTTTTCTCGACTCAATTAAAAAACTATTGAACAAACTACCACAAAGTTGGGTGGATTTAACCACCCATCGTTTGGATATTTACAACGAATCGAAAGCAAAATCTGAGTTTTTAGATGAATTAAAAAAACTCATTGCCAAAAGTGAATACACAATTGATGACTTGGAACAATTACCAACAGCTTACGATTACATCCGTTTAGGGCATCAGTTGTCTAGCCTTTTGGAGTGGGTTTTGGCAGAAATAAATAATGTTTCAAATGAACAAATCATTTCTTTTTCCTCCCGCACCATGCCATTGTTGTCCATTCTGCGTCAAAACAAGTTAAATAATAAAGCAACCACCATTTATTACGATGGAAACAACCCTCCCCTTATTGATGAGCCACGATTGCAAGATATCTATGGTTACCATTATACATTGCAAAAAATAACCAACCCTAAGGACATTCCCCAACTTGAAGGCACTGTTGTTTTTGTTACCCAAAAGGATTTTGACAAACCGTTAGAATCATCAGGTTTTGCAGACATAACGCTTAACATTCACCCCACACTGGGCAGTGTTATGTTAATTCATCAAAACGAAATACAGTCAATTAGTGCCATACAACACGTCAGAAGGCGTGAAACCATAGCCATGACGCCACCAAATGCATTGAATTTGCTCAAAGAAATTGTTCATGCCATTACACAAGTTACAACCTCAAATACAGAAGAAGACAAACAAATAATTTTCGGTTGCATTAAAGAAAATACTGGCAGTGAATTACAACCGTTAATCGCATCAAGTGGTCTTTCTATTCAATACGCCATGTTGATGGGCTTGGTTGAAAATGCCATGACTCAACATCCAGATAAGGAGATTAAAATCATATTACCACCTAATTGTTACGGTGGCACCAATGACCAATCTCGCCGAATTGCTGATTTGATGGATAATGTCGAAATTGTTGATATGCATGTTGATGGTGGTCAAAATTTGGTTTCTAGCCTTGATGAAGCACTTGAATCAGTTGCAAATACCGATGGTGTGGCTTTGATTTTGGCTGAAATTCCGACTAATCCCAGAGTCGAAGTACCAGACATGGATAAATTGGCCGAAGTGTTGACCAGAAAAAGATTAACTCAAGGCAATATACTGGCAATCGAGCCATTTTTTATGGTCGATCAAACATTTTGCCCAAATGTACAACTATTACATCAAGCGAGTAAACTCAAAGATGTGCAAACCATTTCATTTGCCAGCGGCTCAAAATTTCCCAGTGGTGGTCGTTGCATCGGTGGTTATTGTGCCGCTAATTACGCAGCTAAAGATCTTCTGCCATTAATATCAAGTCATTTGGAATTATCAGACAATCAAGCCAATGCGCACCAATTGCATACTTTGGCTGAAAATATGCCCTCCATGCCGAGCAGAATTGTTCAAGCTTATCTAAAAACGCGTGACTTAGTTAACAACATACAAAACCAATTGCCCGAAGCAAAAATATATTATGTGTCAGAGGCAATGGTAAAACGCGGTTTTATGCCGTCGGTTTTTTCATTGGATTTACCCACAAACGGTGACAGTGAAAAGCAAAAACTATTAAATATTAAATTGATTGAATTTATGATTAACGCTCACCCTAAAATGTGTAAAAATTGCGTCAGTTATGGTCAGTTAAAGGGAAGCTATTGGACTATTCCTGCAACATCAACACAAGGCACAACCAAAGAAGAAGACAAGGATTACATCGTCCGGGTAGCACTTGCTCCAGATGTTGATGTGGAATTATTATCGCAGTCGTTTGCACAATTTTGTAAGGTTAACAGCCAATTCTTGATATAAGTTAATTATCTTTATATTTTACTCAGGTAGAATGTGCATTTTTTAAATTCAACATACTATGGCATACATCACTGAAACTATTACTTATGTAAAACACTGGAATGAAAGACTTTTTAGTTTTCGCACCACTCGCAAACCAACCTTTCGCTTTAAAAATGGTCATTTTGTTATGATTGGCATTGAGGTTGAAGGCAAGCCATTGATGCGAGCTTATTCTATCGTCAGCGCCAATTATGAAGAAGAGCTGGAATTTTTCAGTATCAAAGTGCCCGATGGTCCATTAACGTCGCGTTTGCAAAACATCAAGGTAGGCGATAAATTATTGCTATCAGAAAAATCGACAGGAACGTTGGTCACTGATTATACTTTTCCAGGCAAAAATCTTTGGTTGATCAGCACGGGAACTGGTCTTGCACCCTTTATGAGCATCATCAAAGACCCTGAGGTCTATGAACAATTTGACAAAGTTATTCTCACCCATGGAGTTCGATATTCTGCTTGTTTAGCCTACCATGACTTTATTACCCAAGAACTACCCAGCAATGAATATATTGGTGATATGGTTAAAGAAAAACTACTGTATTACCCCACAGTGACTAGAGAGCCTTATAAAAACGAAGGACGCCTAACTGACTTATTAAAATCAGGAAAACTCGCCAAAGATTTGGGAATGCCTGAGGTAAATGTTGAAGACGATAGGTTTATGCTCTGTGGTAGCGAGGCGTTGATTAAAGATATGTGCAAAATACTCAACGAAAAAGGTTTTGTTGCTGCAAAAAAACGCACCCAAGGTCATTATGTGCTAGAAAATGCATTTGTTGCTAAATAATTCTAAACATGTTAATTTATCACTCCAACTTTATTAACCTAGACGAATGATATCTTTTAAACAACTATCTTATGCTTTGGCCGCTGCTGAAACTTTACACTTCAAAAAAGCATCAGAAAAATGCAACATCAGTCAATCGGCATTAAGCACTGCGTTAAATGAACTAGAAAAACAACTTGGGTTGAAAATTTTTGAACGCAATAATAAACAAGTTCTTATTACACCAGCAGGTAAAAAAATACTTCATCAAGCGCGCCAAATTTTACTGCAAGTAGACGAACTCAAACACTTTGTAGAAACCCATAAAAAACCCTTAAGTTTTCCTCTTTCTATAGGTATCATACCTACCATTGCCCCCTTTTTATTGCCTAAATTATTGCCAGTTTTGAAACAAGATTATAGTAAGGCGCAATTAAATATTGAAGAAAATCAATCACAAGTACTTGTCGAAATGGTACGAAATGGTGAGCTGGATACCGCTATCATAGCCTTACCCTTCCCAACTACTGGTTTACTTACTTTAAAATTTTGGCAAGAGGATTTTTACTGGATAACCTTAAAAGGCAACAAATTCTCACAACAAAAACAAATCAATAGCCAAGAGATAAAACAATGCAATCTGCTGTTACTCAAGGAGGGTCATTGCCTCAAAGACCACATAATTAGCGTTTGTAATATGTTAGAAAAAACACCAAAACAAGAGTTTTGTGCCACCAGTATTAACACATTAATTCAAATGGTCTCAGGTGATTTAGGCTCCACTTTAGTTCCTGAAATGGCAGTTGAACAACTAACAGCACAACATAAATCCCTCTCAGTTATTCACCTCGATGAACCAGGTCCTCATCGAGAACTTGTTTTTATCTTTCGACCAAACTTCACCCGTACATCGAGCATCCAAGCCCTTGTTGAAGTTTGTAAGAAAGCACTTACGCCTTAATGTTTTAGGCCATTTCTATAGACTGTGTTCAAAAAAATAGATACTCATCTCCGATTTTTCGTGATGTACTAACCAATAAGACTTCCCTATACTGGTTACAACTTGAGTGAAAACTCAATTTTATCAATCACATTAGGAGTACATTTACAATGAACAAATCTAAAAAAACAAAGAGTAATCTTTTGGCAGCATCTATGGTTGCTGCCTTAGCATTGAGTTCTGCAACTACAGCCGAACAAACAATGTCACCGGATTTTTGGTGGCCGAACCAACTCAATTTAAAGCCCTTAAGGCAGAATTCAGTTGAATCCAACCCAATGGGTGAAAAATTTAATTATGCCAAAGAATTTAAAACACTTGATTTGGATGCTGTCAAAAAAGACATAAAAAAGGTGTTAACAACTTCACAAGACTGGTGGCCTGCTGATTATGGCAACTATGGACCCTTTTTTATCCGCATGGCATGGCACAGTGCTGGCGTTTACCGTATCTTTGATGGTCGCGGTGGAGCCTCAGGTGGGCAACAACGCTTTGAACCCTTAAATAGCTGGCCAGATAATGTTAACCTAGACAAAGCACGTCGCTTGTTGTGGCCCATTAAGAAAAAATACGGCAATAAAATTTCATGGGCCGATTTAATCGTGCTTACAGGAACTGTCGCTATGGACTCTATGGGTTTCAAAACCTTTGGCTTTGCCGGTGGTCGTGAAGACGATTGGGAGCCTGAATTAGTTAATTGGGGACAAGAAAAAGAATTTTTATCCAACTCACAACGCTACCATGGCAAAAAGTTAGACCGACCATTGGCAGCCGTTGAAATGGGGCTTATTTATGTTAATCCTGAAGGTCCTGCTGGTAACCCTGATCCAATTTCTGCTGCACGAGATATTCGCACTACATTTGGTCGCATGGCAATGAATGATGAAGAAACCGTGGCTTTAATTGCGGGTGGTCATACTTTTGGTAAGTCGCATGGAGCAAAAAGTCCAAAAAACTGTGTTGGTCCAGAACCCGCTGCAGCTGCAATTGAAGAACAAGGTTTAGGCTGGAAAAACAGTTGCGGCAAAGGCAATGCTGAGGACACCATTTCTAGCGGTTTAGAAGGCGCATGGACGATAACACCAACAGCATGGAGCATGAATTTTTTGCAGAACCTTCTTAATATGGAATGGGTACAGACAAAAAGCCCAGCCGGTGCAACTCAATGGACACCAAAAAATGCCCATGAAGTGAAGTTTGTGCCCGATGCACATGTTAAATCCAAACGCCATGCACCCATGATGTTTACCACTGATTTAGCCCTTAAATTTGATCCAAGTTACCGAAAAATATCTGAACGTTTCTTAAAAAACCCCGAAGAATTTGATTTGGCATTTGCTAAAGCTTGGTTTAAATTAACTCATCGTGACATGGGTCCTAGCACTCGATACCTTGGTTCTGATGTTCCCAATGAAGCATTAATTTGGCAAGACCCCATTCCTGCAGTTGATTACGTGCTAGTTAATGCGAAAGACATCAAAAAGCTTAAAAAAGCCATACTCAAATCTAACTTGAGTGTTTCTGAGCTAGTCAAAACTGCATGGGCTTCAGCTTCAAGTTTCCGAGGAACAGATATGCGAGGTGGAGCCAATGGGGCTCGCATTCGTCTTGAACCACAAGTCAATTGGGCAGCTAACAACCCAAGCGAGTTGAAAAAAGTTCTTAACGTTTTAGAAGGTATTCAAGCTAAATTTAACACAAAAACTTCAGGCAAACAAATTTCATTGGCTGACTTAATTGTCTTGGGTGGCGCTACAGCCATTGAAAAAGCGGCAGCAGATGCTGGAGTTAAGGTGAATGTGCCATTTACTCCAGGACGTGCCGATGCAATTCAAGAACAGACAGATGTGAATTCTTTTGCTGTATTAGAACCAAAAGCAGATGGGTTTCGTAATTACTTTAGTATGAAAAACAGCCAATCACCAGCAGAAATGTTGATTGACAAGGCCAACTATCTTACTCTGAATGTTCCTGAAATGACTGTATTAGTTGGTGGATTACGTGTATTGAATGCCAATACAGGAAACTCATCACATGGCGTCTTTACAGATAAGCCAGAAACATTAAGTAATGACTTTTTTGTAAACTTGCTTGATATGTCTACAAAGTGGACAAAATCAGAAAAAATTGATGGCATATACCAAGGTACAGATCGCAGTTCTGGTCAATTAAGATGGACCGCAACACCTGTTGATCTCGTATTTGGCTCAAATGCAGAACTACGAGCCGTTGCCGAAGTTTATGCATTTGACAGCTCGAAAGAAAAGTTCGTTAATGACTTTGTTAAAGCTTGGGTGAAAGTTATGAGATTAGATCGCTTTGATTTAGCCGCTAAATAAAGCCCCAACTCAGTGTAATAAAAATGCCACATTGTTCTTTATTAGGACAGTGTGGCATTTTTTCTTTATAAGATATGATAAAACCGATACTGTCATTAAATAATGGCATGTGATAAACTTTAAAACATGAAATCTAATAAATTATTAACATTCTCATTCATCTTTCTATTGCATAGCTTTTCTGCAAATGCCAATGAATCGCCACTTGAATTCACTGCACAAAATGGCTTTGGTGGTCTTAGCCAAGGTGATGGTTCATTAAAATTACTGTTTAAAAAGCCAGTTACCTTTCATGTAGAAAGCAATGGCTATGAGCAAAGAGATGGTACTTTTCGACTTGATCAAACAATAACCTTTGAAGGAAAAGAACCACAAAAAAGACATTGGATACTCAATACAGTTAGTCCAAATAACTACACAGGAACATTAAGCGATGCCAATGGAACGGTAAAAGGGCACACTGATGGCTCACGTCTAACCTTAAAATACCGTATCAAAGGTCCTTTAGTTATGCACCAAACCCTAGAGCTAATACCTGATGGCAAAACCATTGATAATGTTGGTAAGATAACTGTGTTTGGAATTCCTATTGGTACACTGCGAGAGACAATAATTAAGAAAAAGCAGAATAAATTTTAGCGCTCAATTACACTCTAAAACGCATTTTACACCCCAGATTTTGGTATAATTATAACAACGTAATAGAGGAATTAGAACATGAGTATAGAAAAAGTCAAACAACTGCTTGAACAGTTACAAGTAGAATTAAAAAAGACCAATGAAAATATAGATACCCAAACTCAACAACAAATGAGTCAACTGGATAATAAAATCCAATCGATGTTAGCTAATCAAAATTTGCAACAACAAGACTTGTACGATGGCATCATGCAATTGGAGTATGGCTTTTTAACCGAACACCCAATGGCAGCCAATCTTATGCGAGGTATTGTCGACTTATTAAGCAAAGCAGGTATTTAACTCCCGTAGCGACAAGGCACTGCCTTGTCGATGTTTGAGGTACCATTATTTATGCTAATCTGTGGATTTTAAATGTACAAGGCAATGCCTTGTGCCTACGGAGTATATTTTTGAAATTTATGTGTTATAATTTTTCAAAAAAAAAAGAGACGCTAATACGTCTCTTTTTATTTTTCTAGATTTCTGCCTTCGCCCGAATGACAGTTTTGTGTTAAACCTTAACCACGTTTACGCACGATTTGATAACCTTTTCTAAACAAGTATTTACCTGGAGCACTCCATACGTGTACTAGCCTTGTGAATGGAAAGACTAGGAACATGGTGAGTCCAAGGAAAATATGAAGTTTGAAAATTAATGGTTCGTGAATGATAAACGCAGCAGCCCCTGGTCTAAAAGTGACGATATGTTGTGCCCAATTGGCTAACGCTATCATTGATGAACCATCCAAATGTTGCGCAGATACGGGCAAAGTGAGTAAACCCAAACATAATTGCACAAACAACAACAACAAAATAAAGATATCAGAAAACTTTGTTGTGGCTTTGATTCTGGGGTTGGTTAATCGCCTATGAATAAGGATAACCATACCGATAAAGCAGAGTGTTCCGAAGATTCCACCCGCTGTCATTGCCATCACTTGCTTACTTTCTGCACTAATAAAATGCTCATAAACACTATGCGGTGTCAACAACCCAACCAAATGCCCAAAGAACAACAAAATGATACCCACATGAAATAAATTTGACCCTACGCGCATGCCTTTTGTACTGAGTAATTGGCTGGATGAGGCTTTCCATGTGTATTGATCTCTATCGTATCGAAATAAGCTTCCAAGTAAAAACACTGTGGCAGCAATGTAAGGGTATATTCCAAATAAAAATTCGTTCATTTTATTGCTCCTGAGTTGGCTGTGAATGTGGATTAGATGAGTGAATATTCATCGCTATTTTCTGATGCAAGTAATCCTTTGATTTGAATAAGTTCTTACCAAAAGCTTCTGGCTCAATCCAATCGGCATCAACATCGGTGAAGGTTTCTTCTTTTTCTGCTGCAACGATTTTTTTAATTTCTGTGCGATTGACTTTACCATCTGCTACTTCAATTAAAGCGGCAAAGACATGCTTATAATCAAGTTCTTTTTTTGCAAGTCTTTCGCTAATTAGCATCAATACTTTTTGTGTTTCACCCAAAAAATGGGCGGCTACTTTGATGTTTTGAGTGGATAAAAACTCTAAAAATACAGGCAAATAATCAGGTAAATCTGAAGTCCCTACGTCCAAACCATTGGCGTTATACATCTCCAATAAATCAATCATGGCTTGTCCTCTATCGCGTGATTCGCCATGTATGTGCTCAAACAAATGCAAAGAGTGCGATGCGCCGCGATCAAATGTCGCGACATATCGTTCTTGCAATTCGATTAAATCAGAGGATTTAATGCGTTTAATTAACTCACTTAACCCTTTAAGTTTTTGCTTTGAGAGTAATTTTTCATCGTACAAAACCTGTTCTAACTCATCGCTGTGTTCAATCCAATCAGCTTGTGGATAGGACAATAATACACTTAATACTTTAAATGTTTTCATGTTATTCATCTCCTAAATCATTGAGCACATTATCGCCTTGCCCTAATACATTACCATTCATGGTATTGTTGCGTTTTTTAGTATCAAAAATATTAAGTTTAATACTTTCACCCCCTCCTCCATGGCAACCATTACCAAAACTAAAACCACACGAGCCTTTAACTTCTGAGGCTATTTCGTTATCAAAGGGTGTTTTTCCACCATATTCAGTGTGATTAGTTGGAATAACAAAGCGGTCTTCGTAATTGGCTAACGCGATGATGCGATACATGTCTTCCATCATAAATTCATTGGCGCCATTTTCTTCCAGCATTTCCAAATCGGTTACGCCTTCTACGGTTTTCTTACGCATAAATTCACGCAGGACTATCATGCGTTTGAGGGCTTCTTCTACGGGTTTTTCTTCACCCGCTGTTAGCATATTTGCCAAGTATTTAACAGGAATACGTAATTCGTCAAATTTAGGGAACATGCCATCGGATTGAATTTCTCCTTTTTGCATCGCTGTTTTAATTGGCGATAAAGGAGGCATATACCAAACCATTGGCAAGGTACGGTACTCTGGATGCAGCGGTAACGCTACTTTCCATTCCATCGCCATTTTGTAAACTGGTGATTCTTTAGCGGCTTCTATCCAAGACAAAGGCACTCCGTCTTTTAAGGCTTGCTTTTGAACCTCTGGATCATTTGGATCGAGGAATAAGTCAAGTTGTGCTTGGTACAAATCTTGCTCGTTTTCAACACTGGCTGCTTCGAGTATTTTATCGGCATCATATAACATCACACCAAGGTAACGAATACGCCCTACACATGTTTCAGAACAAACCGTTGGTTCTCCTGCTTCGATACGTGGGTAACAAAATGTGCATTTTTCGCTTTTGCCTGATTCCCAATTAAAGTAAATCTTTTTGTAGGGACAACCCGATACACACATACGCCAACCGCGGCATTTGTATTGGTCGATTAGAACAATGCCGTCTTCTTCGCGTTTGTAAATTGCTCCTGATGGGCATGTTGCCACACACGATGGGTTTAGACAATGTTCGCATAAACGCGGCAAATACATCATGAATGTTTCTTCAAACTTGCCGTAAATTTCTTTCTCAATGTCTTTGAAATTGTAGTCTTTTGAGCGTTTTGAAAATTCACCTCCTAGGATTTCTTCCCAGTTTGGTCCTTTTGTGACCTTTTCCATTACCTCACCCGTAATTGCTGAGTGTGCTCTAGCAGTTGGTGGCGTTGGCAATTCTGGTGCATTTTGCAAATGTGCATAATCAAAGGTGAATGGCTCATAATAGTCATCAATTTCGGGCAAATCAGGGTTGGCAAATATTTTGCTTAATAATTTTAACTTGCCACCCATTTTGGGAATGAGTTTTCCACTTTTAGTGCGTTGCCAACCACCATTCCAGCGGGCTTGATTTTCCCAATCATCGGGAAAACCGATTCCTGGTTTGGATTCGACATTGTTAAACCAGGCGTATTCAACCCCTTCACGAGAAGTCCAAACGTTCTTACACGTCACTGAACAGGTATGGCAACCAATGCATTTATCTAAGTTGAGGACTTTGCCTATTTGCGCTCTAATCTTCATGATGCACCTCCGATTCGTGTATTTTCTGGCTCTGATTCATTTTTCCAGTCTATTTTGTTCATTTTTCTGACCACAACAAACTCATCACGGTTTGAACCAACGGTTCCATAATAGTTAAATCCATAAGACAATTGTGCATAACCACCAACCATATGAGTTGGTTTTATCACAGCTCGTGTTACTGAGTTATGGATACCTCCACGGAAACCAGAGGTTTCAGTTGTGGGTGTATTGATAATTTTCTCTTGAGCATGGTACATCATGGTCATGCCCTCAGGTACGCGTTGTGAAACGACAGCACGAGCTGCAATTGTGCCATTGACGTTATACAATTCAAGCCAATCATTATCAACGACATCCATCTTCTGAGCATCAATTTCTGAAATCCAAACAATTGGACCACCACGTGAGAGGGTCAACATCAATAGATTTTCTGAATACGTTGAGTGAATTCCCCACTTTTGGTGTGGTGTAATAAAGTTAAGTGCAATTTCTTTATTACCGTTTGGTTTATGCCCTTTAATTGGCTCAACTGTCTTGGTATTAACAGGTGGCTTGTAGACACATAAACTTTCGCCAAAATCACGCAACCATTTGTGGTCTTGGTAAAAATGTTGCCTTCCTGTCAAGGTTCTCCACGGAATCAATTCATGCACATTGGTGTAACACGCATTATAACTGACGTGTTCATCCTCAAGTCCAGACCATGTTGGAGAAGATATAATCTTACGTGGTTGAGCTTGAATGTCATGGAAACGAATCTTTTCATCTTCTTTTGGCTTAGCTAAATGCGTGTGGTCACGTCCAGTAAATTTACCTAGAGCCTCCCAGGCTTTAACTGCCACTTGACCATTAGTCTCTGGAGCCAATGACATAATCACTTCCGTTGCATTAATATCCGTCTCAATTTGAGGTTGATCCTTAGAAACCCCCTCCTCTCGCACTTTTCTATTTAAGCTACGAAGCATTTCTACTTCTTTATCCGTATTCCAAGAAATACCCTTGCCGCCATTACCGAGTTTTTCTAGTAATGGACCAACAGAGGTAAATTTCTTGTACGTATTTGGGTAATCGCGTTCAACTTCAATCAAAGATGGCATGGTTTGACCGGGGATTGGATCACAATCGCCGTTATACCATTCCTTGACTTCTGTTGCTTGTGCTAATTCGCCTGGAGTATCGTGTTGCATTGGCAGTGTTACGATGTCTTTTTCAACACCTAAGTGCCCAACACAAACTTCTGAAAATTTCTTGGCTAATCCTTTAAAGATTGCCCAATCAGATTTTGATTCCCAAGCAGGATCAACCGCTTTACTTAATGGATGAATAAATGGATGCATATCTGAGGTATTCAAATCATTCTTTTCATACCATGTTGCTGTTGGCAGAACAATATCAGAATACAAACAGGTTGTTGACATACGGAAGTCTAAAGTGACGACTAAATCAAGCTTACCTTCGACTGAATCTTCGTGCCATTTAACTTCTGTTGGTAAGTCTTTGCCTAATTTTCCAATATCATCACCCATCACTGCATTTTGTGTACCTAGTAAATGCTTAAGCATATACTCATGCCCTTTACCTGATGAACCCAAAATATTAGAACGCCAGATAAACATGTTACGTGGGAAGTTTTTAGGGTCATCTGGGTCTTGACAAGAAAACTCTAAATCTTTCGACTTTAATTGACTCACGACATAATCGGCAGATGACATACCCGCTTCTTTAGCACGTTTGGTTAATTCCAGTGGATTTTCCTTCAACTGAGGAGCCGATGGTAACCAACCCATTTTTTCAGAGCGGACATTGCAATCAATTAGTGAATATTGACTCCAATCTTTTTTATCAGCTAAGGGTGAAATTAATTCATCGACTTCTAATTTTTCATAACGCCATTGATTGGCATGATTGTAAAAAAATGATGTGCCATTCATGTGGCGAGGTGGTCTGTGCCAATCGGTGGCAAATGCCAAAGGAAGCCAGCCTGTTTGCGGACGTAGTTTTTCTTGTCCAACATAATGCGCCCAACCACCGCCTGATTTACCAACACAACCACACATCATTAACATGTTCATAATGCCACGGTAGTTCATATCCATGTGATACCAGTGATTCATTGCTGCTCCGATAATAACCATGGAACGTCCACGTGTTTTGTCAGCATTTTCGGCAAATTCTTTAGCAATTCTAATAACTGTATTGGCATCAACTCCAGTGATTTGCTCTTGCCAACCCGGTGTGTAGGGTTGATCATCTTTATAATCTTTAGCACAATTTTCATCACCAAAACCTCTATCAACGCCATAATTTGCCATCATTAAGTCAAAAACTGTTGCAACGTATTTGCTGCCATCTTTGGTTTCTATTTTCTTAACTGGTATTTTATGTTTTATAACGTCTTCATGATTTGTGTGTTGAAAAATTTCTTGATCATGTTGTTTGTTGGCAAAATAAGGAAATGACACTTCAACCACTTTATCGTGGTTATCAATCAATGTTTTTACAGGCCAGATTTCTGAGCCATTAGTGTTGTCTTTAGTTTCTAAATTCCATTTACCAAGCTCACCTTCTTTTCGGTCTTCCCAGCGAGAACCAATGGTTCCATTTGGTACAACAAGGTTATTGGTGTTTTCATCAATTAAGACTGATTTCCATTCTGCTTTATCTTGAGAAGCCAAATCTTTAATGTCACTTGCACGTAACGTGCGTGTAGCAACTAATCCGGTCTCGTGTTCATCCAAACAAATCAAGAAAGGCATATCTGTGTATGTGCGGCAATAATCATCAAAGTATTGGCTGACATTATCACGGTGATGTTCAGTTAAAATAACATGTCCCATTGCCATAGCCAATGCTGCATCAGTTCCTTGTCGTGCTGGTAACCATTCATCAGTTAATTTTGCTACTTCTGAATAATCTGGTGTGACAGAAACTGTTTTTGTGCCTTTGTAACGCGTTTCGGTAAAAAAGTGAGCATCAGGTGTACGTGTTTGAGGAACATTAGAACCCCAAGCAATAATATAAGAAGAATTATACCAATCCGCACTTTCAGGAACATCAGTTTGCTCGCCCCATGTTTGTGGAGATGATGGTGGTAAATCACAATACCAATCATAAAAACTTAAACACGTTGCTCCTATTAAAGACAAATAACGAGACCCTGCCGCATAAGAAACCATACTCATGGCTGGAATTGGGGAAAATCCAACGACTCTATCTGGGCCATATTCTTTAATGGTATGAACATTTGATGCAGTAATAATTTCATTAACTTCATCCCAATCAGCGCGAACAAAACCACCAAGACCACGAATCTGCTTGTAAGAATTCGTGTCTTCTTTATTATCCATGATAGATTTCCAAGCCACAACGGGATCAGAATGTTTGGCTTTTGCCGCACGCCATAAGCGCATCAAGCGACCACGAATCATTGGGTATTTTAGACGCGTCGCCGAATACAAATACCATGAATAACTCGCGCCACGTGGACAACCTCGGGGCTCATGATTAGGCAAATCATCACGCGTACGTGGATAATTGGTTTGCTGCGTTTCCCACGTAACCAATCCCCGTTTAACGTAGATTTTCCAGGAGCACGAACCCGTGCAATTCACACCGTGAGTTGAACGCACTATTTTATCATGCGACCAACGATTTCGATAAGCCCGTTCCCAACCGCGGTCTTCATCGGTTGTAATACCATGACCCTCTGCAAACGTTTCTGGACTTTTCTTAGTTAAATAAGTTAGCCTGTCTAAAAATTGACTCATTGTTATAAACCTCTAAAGTTTTATTGTAAGGTGGGTTTACCCACCATTTTATATCAACATAATTGAATAATTATTGGTGGGTAAACCCACCTTACGGTATTTTTATCTATGGATTGTGGAACTCAGCCCCTTTTCTCATGTAAAACCACCAGTTCAACACCAAACAAACAGCATAGAATATAGCAAAACCATATAAAGCATATTGTGGAGTAGTGGCTTTAATTTGTTCGCCCAAAATCTTAGGAATTAAGAATGCGCCATAAGCTGCTATGGCTGAAGTCCAACCTAATACGGGTCCTGCTTGTTCTTTATCAAATATAGTCGCTATGGTTTTAAAAGTAGAGCCATTACCGATACCAGTAGCGGTAAACAATACCAAAAATAGAATTAGAAAGGGAACAAAATAATCTTGTGGTGTCGCACTGGCATAAGCAAGTTGCATGTAATAAGCCACACCAAGAGCTGAACCAATCATGACAATTGAAACCCATTGAGTCACACGAGCACCACCGACTTTGTCAGCAATCATACCACCTACAGGTCGAATTAATGCCCCGATAAACGGTCCAGTCCATGCATACATCAAGGCACTTGGTCCATCAGGATTAGCAATATTATGCGTCATAACACCATCAACAATAACGTGTTTAAACCCAAAGATAACTTTAATAGCCAAACCAAATCCGGCTGCATAACCAATAAAAGAACCAAAAGTCATGGTATAAATAATCGTCATGACCCAGGTGTGTTTATTTTTAAATATTTGGTATTGGCGGGTTAAATTTTGACCTATAGCACCAGGAATGAGTTTTAATAAAACAACAGTCATGATAATAACAATAGGTAAGACAATAAATTTATCCAAGTGTTGAACAAGCAACAACCACAAGCCAAATGTAGCAGTCAATAAACCAATAGCTAGCATAAATAAGATTTTGGCAAATGCCACAAATGGCGAACCAACATTGGGTGAAACATGCTCATCAGCAATATTGTTCATGCCAAACCAGGTAGCAAAAGCCAACGGCACCAACCAAAGCATCCACACAAAACCCGCATTTTGAATCCAGGTTTGTGTTCCTGCAGGGATTTTACCAATTAAGGTTCCTGATGTACTTTGTAATGCGAGCGAATCTCCACCCATAGAACCGAATAAAGCAATCGTCATCACCAATGGTACCAAAATTTGCATGGTTGTAACGCCAAAATTACCAAGACCTGCATTCATACCTAATGAATAACCTTGAACTTTTTTAGGGTAAAAATAGGAAATATTACTCATGGATGAGGCAAAATTACCGCCACCGATACCCGATAACAATGCCCATAATTGAAACTGCCATAAAGGTGTTTCAGGATTTTGCAAGGCAAAACCCGCACCCAATGCCGGAATCATCAATAAAGCGGTTGTTAGAAATATTGTATTTCTACCTCCAGCTATGCGTATAAAGAATGTTGAAGGAATTCTTAATGTTGCTCCGGATAAACCTGCAATTGCCATCAAAGTGAATAATTCTGATTTTTCAAAGGCAAAACCCAAGTTCATCATTTGTACGGTGATAATTCCCCAGTATAACCATACGGCAAAACCCACTAATAAAGCAGGAATAGAAATCCACAGATTTCTAGTGGCAATTTTTTTGCCATAGGAATTCCATTGCTGCTCGTCTTCTGGATTCCAGTTTGTTAAGTCTTTAGCCATAATATATATGCTCCTCTTAAATAATGATAAAGCCATCGCCTCTGGTGAGGCAATGGCTGATTTTTTTAATTAATTTGATCTAGTTCTGGTAGATGCTGTGCATTGCGTAATTCTGGGTGCGCTCTTCTCTCTGCTCGTCTAATGGCAAAGTGCATCCAAATCAATGAAACTGCAATAATCACTGACAACAACATAAAGCAACTAGTCCATACACCTATGTGGTCATTCATAATGCCAAAGGTAATGGGTAAGATGAAACCACCTAAACCACCAATCAATCCAACAATACCACCCACAGAACCAACGTTCTCAGGAAAGTAATGAGGAATATGCTTGTACACTGCGGCTTTACCTAATGACATAAAGAAACCTAAAATTATTGTCATGGTGACGAACAACCATAATGGAATAGTAATATTAAAAGCTATAGGTCCTTCAATGCCCTTTACCACGTAATCTGTTGATGGGTAAGACATGATAATTGTGCAAATCAAAGTCACTGTAAATGTCCAATACATGATTGTGCGTGCACCAAACTTATCAGATAACCAACCACCGAGTGCTCTAAATATAGCTCCAGGCAAGGCATAAGCTGCTGCCAACATACCAGCCGTAGCTAATGGCAGATGATAAGCTCCAACATAGTAACGTGGTAACCATAAGGCTAATGCCACATAACCACCGAAAACAAAGAAATAATACAAAGCAAAACGCCAGACAATCAAATGTTTAAGTGGCTTAATTTGTTCCATAAATGGTCGTGCCTTACCTCTTTCTCCAGTATGGGCTGGATCTGTTTTACTGAATAAAAAGAATAAAACAGCGGTAATGGCTAACACAGATGCGTAAACCAACACAACTTTTCGCCATTCTCCACCCATTGCAACAAGCAATATAGGTGCCCCAAAGTTAGTTACCGCAGCACCAACATTACCAGCTCCAAATATACCAAGAGCGGTGCCTTGTTTATGGTCAGGATACCAAGAAGAAACATAGGCAATACCAACAGCAAAAGAACCACCAGCCAAACCAAGACCTAATGCACCAACTAAGTACATTCCATAACTGTGGGCATAGGTTAAAAAGAAAGCAGCTAATGCTGATGTCAACATTTGTAGTGTATAAACAATACGACCACCGTATTGATCCGTCCATATACCTAAAAATATTCGACTCAATGAACCCGTTAGAATTGGTGTAGCGACCAAAAGACCAAATTGAGTATCACTTAATCCCAATTCTCCTTTAATTTTGATACCAATAATGGAAAAGATTGTCCACACAGCAAAACAAACAGTAAATGCCAATGTGCTTAATGTCAGCGCCTTAGTTTGTTCACTCTTGGGCACATTTTCTAAATTTTTCATGATTACCTCTGCAAAATATACAAATAGAAATTTATGAGAGTATTTTAGGAATTGCTTAATGAAGTCACTTGATTGAAATCAAGTATTGACATTTATTGATTAAATTTCATCTCATTACAACAAATAGTGTTGGTTATCGGTAAAATAGCATTAATCAAATAATTTCTAATAATTAATGAATCAACTTCTAACACTATTATGTCAATCCATTCATGCGTTTCAAAAAGAACGCGGCAGTCTCTGTTTGTATTTGTCTACAAAAGACGAATACAGCCTTGAAAAATTACAACAAATCATTAAGACCAACGACTTGTTGATTGAAGAGATACTGCAATTTGCTCAGCATGAGGGTAAAAAATTTAATGCAGACCAACGAAAAAGTTACGATAAACTTCAACATATCTATACAAACTTTAGCAACAAAGCTCAGTTCAGACAAAACACCCAACAAAAAGAAATCGATATCCTACAAGCCTCTTCACTCTACACATACAGCCTTATCGTTCACTTAGGTTATGTGTTAATTGAACTCGCCTTATTTGATAAACGCAACATCCCTGCAGAAATATCAGCACTCTCAAACTACATCAACTGGAAAGAACGTATTGGTCGAGAACGTGCTTTAGGCATAGTTGGCTTTGCTTTCAATGAATTTGACTCAGAACAATTTCGCCGTGATTTTAAAATATTAATCAGTGAACAGAGCATTAATAAACGTTCATTTTTAGCCCTTGCAAGTGAGCGCCAAAGAAAGGCTTTTGAGGGTTGCTTTATCATCAATACGGACATTGAAGAAGTTCACAAAAAAATGGAGGCCGATGAAGTTCCTCAGGTAAATGCCAAAAACTGGTATGACATGCTAACTGAAAAAATGGAGATGATGCATGTCATTGAACTGGCCCTAATCAAGCAATTAAATAATCAACCAAGCAATGAATCACCCATACAGTGCTCTATTCCACAACAGGATCAATCGGTTATTTTAGACTTTCCTTTTTTTAGAAATTTATCTCAATCAACCGTTAACGAATTATTTAGACTCAGTAACATTAAAAGCTATAAAAAAGGCAGCTTACTGTTTTTAGAGGGGGAACCAGCCTCTCGAATTTATGTTATTTTGTGTGGTTGGGTCAAAATCTACAAAAGCACAGCTGATGGCAATGAAACTGTTGAACAAATGCTTTCCACGGGTAACTTGGTTATCGAATCATCCATTTTTACTAATGATAAATACTACAGCAGTGCACAAATTAGTAATGAAGCCAAATTGATGTCTTTTCCCTCTTCAATTTATCGAAATTTATTAAACAAAGACCTTGCATTAGCCTTAAATTCATTAAAATATTTATCGCAAACTTCCAGAAGTTATTTAAGTCAAATTGATAACAACCGTTTAAAATCTTCCAAGGAAAGAGTTGGGTGGTTTTTACTCAAGCAATTTATTGAACAAAAAAACCCCAATACAATTTTATTACCTTATGAAAAAACCATTATTGCTTCCTTATTGGACATGAAACCAGAAACTTTTTCTCGCTCCTTAAAATCCTTTAAAAACAGGGGGTTGTCTTCAGAAAAACACCAAATTCAAATTAAAGACATAAAAATGCTATGCCATTATTGTGACGAAAATTTATCAACTCATTGCCAATTTAAAAACAACCATTCAGAATGCCGGTTCAAATAACATGCAAAAGAAAAAACTCTTACCCTACCCTAAGGCGCTTGAGTTAATCGAACAAGTCGCTACTAGCCACCGCATTAATTCATGCCAACAGTGCGAGTTGGAAAATGCGCTTAATCGTTTAGTAGCCGAAGACATCTTATCACCAATAAATGTGCCCAGTTTTAATAATTCAGCCATGGATGGTTTTGCCATCCAAACAAAAATTGTCAATGATGCCATTAAAAAATTCGGCAACATCACTCTTAACGTATCAGGAAGCATCCAAGCAGGCGATTGCCAAGAGATTAATCCGGATACCGAGCATTTGGCTTGGGAAATTATGACTGGTGCTCCTGTTCCTGATTTATTTGATGGCGTTATTCAGATTGAAAAGGTAGAAATCAACCAAAGTAAGGGCAACAAAACCATTACTTTGTCAGAATTAGTGCAAAAAGGCAGAAATATTCGAAAACGAGGAACAGACTATAAAATTAACGACTCTGTAGTCAAAAAACACACCCTTATTCAATCGCAACATATTATGGCACTTGCCACTGTTGGTATTAAGTGCATTAAAGTTGTTGAAAAAATAAAAGTGGCTATTTTATCCACAGGCAATGAACTGGCTAAAAAGTCTTCATCTTCATTAACTTCTGGAAAAATATTTAATTCTAATCAACCTTTCTTAAAATCTTATTCGCAAAGCCTTAATTGTGACCCTGTTTTTGTTGGGCGTTGTCATGACAATATAAATGCCTTTAATAAACTGATTGATGATGCATTGGCAAAAGAGGTTAAGGTAATTTTTTCCACTGGGGCTGTCTCAATGGGAAAATATGATTTTATTCCTCAAGCATTACTTGCCCGTGGTGCCGAGATTCATTTTCATAAAGCTAAGATTCGCCCTGGAAAACCAATTTTATTTGCAGAACTTCCCAATGGTGTCATTTATTTTGGCTTACCAGGAAATCCCATTGCAGCAGCAGCTGGTATGCGATTTTTTGTCTCACCATTTATACGCACCCTGTTAAAGCTTCCATCAGAAAAAATCCTCAAAGCGCAAGTTAGTGCAGATATGAGTAAAAAGAAAGGTTTTCGCACTTTTGCTAAAGCACTGGCTCACATTGATCAGAAAGGTCAATTATGTGTAACAATGTTATCCGATCAAGGCTCATACCAATCGTGTTCGTTTGCTCAGTCTAATTGTTGGTTGATACTACCAGAGGAAAGTGAAAACATAAAAAAAGGGGAACTGATAAATATTGCACCAATGGTGCCCAATCAAATGGTGTTGTAATGAATTCTATTGCAGGGGTGGTTTTAGCTGGAGGACTTTCTTCTCGAATGGGTACGGACAAATCACAATTAACGATAAAGAATCAAACACTGCTAGAAAGAACTAAAAAGCTAGTTATTGATGCTGGTATTGAATCCGTTTTTGTTAGTGGCCGTTATGGAATCGAAGACACAATGAGTGGATTTGGACCATTGGGAGGGATAGCAACTTGCCTGCAACAACTAACAGGGTATACTCACATTCTTTTCATTCCTGTGGATATGCCTCTACTCAAAGCTAAAATAATAAAAACGATTATTCAGAAAATGAGCCTTGACTTAAGCCACTTAGAGAAGCATAAATTTCCGTTTATTATAAAAAACACAAAAGAAATACGTCGGCTTGTTGCTACACAAATTTCAAATGAGCAATTATCGCTTCACCAATTGTTTAAACAACTGCAAGTCAAAAAAATTGAACATTGCTTTAGACAGGAATATTTCCTCAACACCAATTCACCAAAACAATGGCAAGAAGCTATGAGACAACTTCAATGACAACGACTGTGATATTATCAGAACCACCCGATTTGAGTGCGGCAATGGTTAATTGATCAGCAATTTCTTGGGGATGAACGTTTTTTGCTAATATTGCTTCAATTTTATTGTCTTCAACTTCTTCAGATAACCCATCACTGCACAAAAGGAACTTATCTCCAATAGCCACCTCTCCTTGCTTTAGAGACACTTTTATTTCAGAATTATCAGTAACCCCTAATGCTTGAGTCACGACGTTTCTATGCGGATGCGTACGGGCTTGTTCTAGCGTAATTAAATTTTGGTCAACGAGTTCTTGAACATAAGAATGATCAGTAGAAATTGCTGTTAGTTGGTTGTTTGAACACTTGTAAATTCGGCTGTCTCCAACCCAAGCGGCATAATATTTATTGTTTTTTATTTGCAACAGCACAATAGTAGTTCCCATAGGTAAATCACCACCCCGCTCATACGAACTGTCAATAATCGACTGATTGGCTTTTAAAATACTGTCTTTTAGGGACCCATTATTATTCAAAAAATACAACACAGAATCCCGTGCCATGGCACTAGCTAGCTCTCCATGGTCATGCCCTCCCATGCCATCAGCGACTAACCATATATTTAAATCATGACTGACTCCATAAGTATCTTCGTTGTGATCTCGCTTGATTCCTGTATGGGTAACATGTCCGATTTTAAAATTCATAGTGATTTAAATAGTTAGTCTTTCTTAGCATTCTATCATTAAAAATTAGCAATTTGAAAATTTAATTCCAATATTACCCAAATTACTGTTGTTCTTTCCATTGCAATAAATTTTTATAAACCTGTATATTTTCAACATATTTAACTGCCGTTTCACCATCAACGTTGGATATTTGATTTAATTTTTTTAAAAAGGGTTTGACTTCACTCCATGAATCAGGATTTCCTCCTGACTTTTGAGCTAGAATACGCGCTTTTTCTAGGTTTCCAAAGCCGATATTATACGATGCCAAGGCAAATTTTATCCGATCAGACTCCTTGATTCTCTTGGGTATTTTAGCTAATGTTTTAATAAAGTGTTTGGCACCTCCTTCTAATGATTGCAGCGGGTCAAGCCTATTGGTAACACCTTGTTCTTTCGCCACTGCTTTGGTTAACATCATTATTCCTTTTACATGCGTTGGGGAGACTGCTTTGGCATTCCAATGAGACTCTTGATAACTTATAGCACCCAATAAAATTGGACTAATATCGTATTTGCTGGCAACGGCATAGATATTTTTTTTAACTTTATTCCACCGTCTTTTGTAGTTTTTTAAGAACTGAACCGTATCAGCAGGCTTAGAACGAGGCAATGATTCTTTAATTATGGATTTATATTCTTCAACTTTTCCATCATTTTTATAACGACGAATAAAGGCATCTAACTCACGCTTAACCGAATAATCTGTTGTTGATGGCAGTAAAAATATTATTTCTTTAGTTTCTGTTAATTGAATTCCACTGCGCAGTGCTGGAACATAAGACCGATAAACCGCTAAAATGTTAGAGTCAACAAGGGTGAAGTCAATGCCTCCATTAACAACACTGAGCAATAACTCATATAAGCTTTTATTTTCCACGTATTTTATCACTGCATGGTATTGTTTTATTAAATTCTCAGCCGTATCAATATAGGAAGAGTGTGCCAAAACCTCTCCTGATAATGCAGATAGTTTATCTAAGGATTTAATTTTTTCCTTTTTCAAGGAACTCACTAGTTTTATTGAAGTACTGTCGTAACTTGTTGTGGCTAAAAATTGAGTCAATCTCTTTTTTGTTGCAATAAGGTTTGCCCCAGCAACATCCACAACTTGAGTGGACAACAAAGCAAATAATTCTTTATTAGAATGGCTTACAGTCACTTTTAAGTCGATTTCATTTTTATCACAAAATTGCTTTAAAATATCGTATTCCAATCCAATTATGCCATCCAAACTCTGGTAATAAGTTAATGGGCTAGGCCTTGTCACCCACGACAAATAACCTCTGGATTGAATCTTTTGCCAGTTATTAAGCCTGTTTGGTGGACTGTATAAAAACAAAAACAAACAAATCATCAAAAGAGTATAAAAAATAATCTTATTATTAAAAAATTCGTTCAAGTGATATTAAGCCATCTAATTTAAAATAACAGTCTAACGTGATAAGCTTTAAAATTGAAATCATTTACTTAATTTAAACAGATAAACTAATGCAAGCAATGTAAATTTTGTATAATTGAATTTTGTCATTAGGAAAACATTACATGAAAGCAGGTGGCTTTATATTGCGGTGGTTATTTGCCGTTTTGATTGTTTTAATTACGTATAACCCAACCCATTACTCATTATTTCACTGGTTAATCCCCTTTGAGAATGTTCAATTACCATTAAAAATATTGGCATCACTGATTATGCTGGTGGTTTACATTATCTTTATTCGAGCCACATTTCGCTCAATTGGCGTATTGGGCATACTTCTTGCCACTGCCGTTAGTGCGACAATTGTATGGTTGTTTATTGATCAGGGGTGGATGAGTCTTGAAAATAAAACCGCCATAACATGGATTGCCCTTATCGTTGTTGGAACAATTTTAGGCATAGGTATATCCTGGTCACATATCCGCAGAAAGTTGACCGGTCAATTAGATACAGATGATTTAGAGGATTAAACATGAGCTTAATTAACACCCCAGTTTCTTTTGGTGAAATCTTAGATAAAATCACCATTTTAGAAATCAAACAACAACACATTACTGATGCCGAAAAACTTAAGAATGTGCGTCATGAATTAAATTTATTAACCGACACATGGAATAAGAAAGTCACCCAAACCAGTGAAATATCTCGGCTAAAAGAACAACTCAAACAAGTCAATCAAAGCTTATGGAATATTGAAGACAATATTCGCATTAAAGAATCCAAAAAAGAATTTGATGACGAATTTATTCAAATTGCACGCAGTGTTTATTATGAAAACGATAAACGTGCCGAGGTAAAAAAACAAGTTAACCTCCTACTAGGCTCAGAACTTGTAGAAGAAAAATCTTACCAAAACTATAGCTAACTTTGATTACGGGCTTTTTCTTTTGCTTTGATTTTTAGATTGTGGCGTTTTTTTATAATCTCTTTAACGTCACCACCAATATGCTCTTCGCCACGTTGCTTTGCGAGTAAAATTTGTTTTTCTCTTTCCGCAAACCGCTGTTTTTGTTCGGCTGTCACGCAATCAAAGCAATGGGGACAACTCACACCCTCTTGGTATTTATCACTTTGCATTTCTTCTTGAGTAATTGGATAACGACAAGCAAAACATTGCTGATACTGCCCTTTTTCCAAGTCATGATTAACAGCAACACGATTATCAAAAACAAAACACTCACCCTCCCACATCGTCTCTTCCTTGGGCACTTCTTCTAAATACTTCAAAACACCCCCTTGTAAGTGAAAGACGTCTTCAAAGCCTTGCTCCATTAAATATGCTGTGGATTTTTCACATCGAATTCCACCAGTGCAAAACATGGCGACCTTTTTGTGTTTTTTAGGGTCTAAATTTTCTTTCACGTATTCAGGAAATTCTCGGAAAGTATTGGTGTTTGGATTAACCGCATTTTTAAAACTACCAATTTGGTATTCGTAATCGTTTCGCGTGTCGATGAGAAGGGTATCAGGATCACTAATCAATTCATTCCAATCCTGTGGTTTGACATAACGACCAACCTTACTTTTTGGATCAATGCCTTCGACACCCATGGTGACAATTTCTTTTTTAAGTTTGACTTTGCTGCGATAAAAAGGCATGGAATCAGTAAAGGATTCTTTGCTGTCAAACGCTTTTAATCGTTCATCTTGCCGCAACCAATTAAGTACCTTATCAGTGCTATTTCTATTGCCTGCAATGGTTCCATTAATGCCTTCGCTAGCAAGTAGCAACGTTCCACGAACATTGTTTTCCAGCATAACATTCAATAAAGGTAGACGTAAATCTTGATAGTTTTCAAGACGCACAAAGTGGTATAACGCCGTAACGACGATTGTGTTTGTTTTCATTAATATTCTCCGCTTGCCAGAACGTAAATCTGGTGCTTTTTAATAATTATTGCGGCATCATATCAATTAATATGTAAATGTTCGAGTTTAGCCCGAATATTTCATAGGATAAGCCAAAAACAAGGCTTTTATCTTTAAATAACAACACTTTATCTCAACACTGTTTCGGTTACACTTTGTACAAGTGGCTTTAAAAAAAAACTAGCTTCATATTTCGCATAAACATCACTAAAACCTATGAATATAGTGATATTTATGCAACCTATTTCGCTATTTTTCCTTTAAATTCCATTCTCCTATGAAATATTTGGGCTAGCTATTTTTTTATATGAATTAACCAATTTTATCAATTCATCAGACTTGATTGGCTTAAGAAATATTTCATGAATTCCAATTTCTTCACAGATTTGCATGACCTCATCGGTAATATCTCCTGTTAATAACACAATATTGGTAGCAGGAAATTCTGACAAGATGCGTCGTGACATATCTATCCCATTCATTTCAGGCATCGAGTTATCAGTTAGCACCAAATCATATTTCTGGGGATTTTTAAAAAACAAATCGATGCCTTCCAAACCATTTTTACCGACATCGTAATTGATATTATTTTCATCAAGTATCAGTGTAATTAACTCAACCAAAGAAGCGGAGTCATCAAGTAGTAAGATTTTTTTAGAACTCTTAGGTGGCATTAAGCGGGGTTGAGATTCTTCTGAAGAATTTCTTTGCTTTTGCTCTACTAATGGAATTACCAGTTTAAAACACATTCCCTCATTTTCATTTGCATAGACTTGAATATGACCACTCATTTTGTGTATGTTTGTGTTAACCACATGCAATCCGATTCCTGTACTGTTCGTATTGGCACTAAAAAACGGTTTGAAAATATGGGGTAAAAGGTCTTTTTCAATGCCTTTTCCCGTATCAGCAATGATTAACTCCAAATAATTTCCCTGAATAGTTTGTTGGCACGAGGTGCATAAATCACTGTTTTTGTTATCTACTACGGCAGTGGTAATTGTAATTTCGCCGTAATCACCACAGGCATTTCGAGCATTAATTATTAAATTCAAGATGATCTGATTAAACTGACTCAAATCTGCTTTTATAAAGGCTTTTTCTGTAGAAAAATTCATCGTGAACTGAATTGTATTTGGAATGCCTATTTTTATTAAAGATAAGATATCCGTCAAAGCATCATACACACAGAAAGTATGGCTTTTATCTGAATCTTTTCGTGTAAAATTAAGTAACTGTCCGATAACTTCTTTACAATTTTCAGCGGTTAACAATATGTTATTGAGCCATTTAAGGTTTTCATTTTGTTGAGAACCCCTTTGCTCTAAATCTTTTTTTATGACTTCAGTGCCAATAAATATGACTGATAACATATTGTTAAAATCGTGTGCAATACCACTGGTTAGCTGTCCCACGATTTCCATTTTTTGAGCTTCTTGAAGTTGCTTTTCCTTATCTAAAGTTAACACCATTTGTTGCTCTAACTCTTTACTTTTCCTCTCTATTTCAGTATTTAAAATCTCACGACTGTGTTGTTCTCTTTGCAGCTCTCTTTTTTGAATTAGTTTCAAGGACTCTGTTTTTTGGGCAACAAGTTTTGATAATTTGTTCCTTTCTTTTCTATGCCTTAAATCTCTAAAATAATCATTAAGATAATAAAGAAGAATCAGTGCAATCCCCACTAATGCGATAAACCACGGTTTTTGATAAAAATAAGGCATTATACTAAAATGAATAGAATTTTCTGCACCTTCACTCCAGCCACTGACTGAGTTTTTGACTTGCGCTTTAAATTCATACGCATTTGGCTTTAGGTTGGCATAAATAACCGCTTTTTTATTTTCCGAGTTGGTATAATTCCATTGTAAGTCAACTCCGATCAACCTATAACGGTAATCCAGAGGCAACAATTCATTTAAAGATTCTCTTCCAAATGTAAAATTATAAGAGTTTTTACTTGGAGCAAATTTCATGTTAGTTGACGTATGCTCTATTGATTCGTCATCAATTTTTAAATCAATGTTAATTGATTTTGGCGGTTGCACGGGCGTTTTGTTTTTCTTTTTTAAAGATAACACACCACTTTTACAGGTGAAAAAAATCTGAGACTCAAAATTTTTAACTAGTGCTCCATGACCACTGTTGCATTCATTCTTATTTAAGCCTGGAGTTGGCAAAATTTCAAATGCTAAGGAATCTTTTTGGGAATAATCGAATAACCATTTTTCTCTTATTCGTAAAATCCCATTTTCCCCTAATAAGACCAAATCATTATCGGAGGTAATTTCTATGCTGTAAAATGAAAATTGTTTTAAGATTTTATTAAGTTTATACCTTTTTACTTGTTTATCATTGGTTTTAACGAGTTGATTGTCTTCACTGCTATAATACCAAATGGAATCTGACTTATTATCATAAGCGATAACAAAGTTTAAGTTTTGTAAATTATTAGTTATTTCATTTTGAAAAAAACGACCATTCTGGTAAATATAAACATTTTGTTCTGTTATCATTAGAATTTTCTTTTCTTTTAACAGGAGCACTGTGCTAATAATTTCATCATTAGGAAGACTTAGTCGTTTAAAGGGAGTTTTGTCTAGCAAGTTTTTATAAAACAACCCTTTCTCGGTGCCAACCCATAAATTGTTATCCGTATCTTTTTGTAAAAATTTATAAAATAATGCCCCTATTTCTGAAATAATTTTCGGGTTTCTGCCTGCTGCCTCAAACAACACTAAATCAGATTTATAGGCAACCCAAACCTGATCATTGAGCCCTTCTTCAATATCGTATAAAGCATTTTTTTTTAATTCTGGCAACAGTGTCGTGATTTCTTGGTTGTTATGAATTATTGAAAGACCATTAAAGCCCCCAAACCATTTATCGTGATTTTTAGTCTCGATGTAACTGTCAGGATTGACTTTTGTTTGCAGCAATTCAAAGGGAGTTTGCTTAAGCCTAAAGAGTCCTTCTCCCCAAGTAGCAAACCAAATGTTTCCATACTTATCCTCAACTATGCCTCGTATTCGCAATCTCATGTTATTGGAAAGGTTGATTTTTTTAAGTGTTTTATTAGCATAAAGGACAAGCCCTTTGTTTGTACCAAACCATAAACGACCAATGGAGTCTTCGAAAATTACTCTTGCAATAACAGAAATAGGATGAGAATCCATTACGTGGTTTTTGGTGTTAAATCTAAATACACCTTTGTTGGTATTAATTAACAATATTCCATCACTGGTCAAAAACATTGACACCACAATTAACTCAGAATTACCTAATAAAATTTTATTAACTGTCTTTGCGGTATTATCTAATACATAAATAACACCCTGAGAACCAATAAAAATATCGGCAGAATCAGAAGGGATATAAATTGATGACACCTTAATATCAGTAACTTGTTGTGCTTTTTGATGGTTGTTTGAAATTTTGTAAAGCCTGAAATCGCTAGCAAACCAAACTGAATCATCCCCTAGATACTGCAAAATTTCTGTAAATATTGTAATTTAAAGAATGCTCAAACTTAGTTACTTTATCGTTTTCAAGCTTAAAAACACCAAAAGCGTTAGCAGCCCACATGTTTTCTTGACGCATGTATAACTTTGCAAAAGAGACATTATTAGGAGTGGAGTCAAAAGAATAATATTTTGTGAAATCGGTTCCGTCAAATGATTTTATACCATCACCGGTTGCAAGAATTAAATGACCGCTCTTTATGTCATATATAACATCACCAATAACCGTTTTACCAAAGGCGTTATTAACATGCCATTGACTAATGTGAAAATATTCCGTTTCAAGATTTGCGTAATCAAATGCATTAGCATGAATACTAAAGAATAATATCCAAAAGCACCTGTATATGAAACTTTTCATCTCAAAAATCTATTTAAATTCATAACTATATTATACATGGAAACATTATGGTAGATCAGACCAAAAGGTGCTTTTTTTCATGATTTGTTGAAATAATGCAGATTGCAAATGCTGTTGCAACCATTTTTTAAGTGCATGAAAGGATAAAGAATCAAACCACGTTTTATTTACAAAAGCAAACTGCCTAATAAAAGGAAAAATAGCACTATCAGCAAGAGAAATTGTGTTGGCATACAAATTGTCTTTTGACCCAAGTTGTTTATTAAGCACAGATAAAAACCACATGCATTCATCACGGTAATATTTTTCTGACATTTCATGTCGATCAGAATATTTATACCTATCAAGCTGCGGTTTAAATTTTTCATCGCATAATTTTATTAAATCAAATTGATTATCAGCATGCAACCAACCATCACTGTCTTGTTGTTGTAATGCCCAAAGCATAATATCCAAACTTTCATCAATAACTTTATTTGGCAAAACCAATACAGGAACAGTGCCTTTAGGAGAGTAAGTCAACAGTGACTTTGGCTTATCCTTGAGCAAAATATCGCGCAATTCAAAATCTATTTGGGCATAAGTTAATGCCATACGAGCACGCATTGCATAAGGGCAACGCCGAAAAGAATACAAGATAGGTTTGTGCATAAAACTTCAATTATTCAAAAACATGTTACAATTTTAACTATTTTCAACCAAATAAAAACAACTAGCGTCTGTATAGGCATGATTAATAAAGTTTACATTGAATACCTTTTACTTAAAGATGACAAAAAATCCTTTGCAGAGATAATTAGCATTATCCATCCAAAGCTTTTATCCTTTGCAACAAATATCTTAAAGGATAAATCAATCGCCCAAGATGCAGTGCAAGAGTCATTAATCAATATCATCAAAGGTGTAGCTAAACTTAAAGATCATAAAAAGTTTCACGCATGGATATACCAAGTCACACGCAATAAGTGCTTGGATATTATCCGTAAAAATAGTAAATATAAAAAAGACTGTGAAATAGATGCTATTGCCGAACCACCAAGCAAAGCCACTAATCACGACGAACAACACGACATGATGCGGATGATTAACCAATTGCCGCCAAAACAAAAAAACATTATTCAACTTTTTTATTACGATGGTTTTAGCGTGCAAGAGATTGCAGAAATTTTAACCACACCTGCAGGCACTATCAAGTCACTTTTATTTGATGCCCGCAACAACTTAAAACAACTTTTTGGAGAATAAAATGACATCTATAGACGATAAAATAAAACAAGCATTGAATGAGGAATTTAATGATATTGTCGATAACAATGAAAAACTCAATTCAAGTTATTATAAACAGTTCATTGCTGGCTTTAAAGGTAAAAACAAACGCATTTATAAACTGGGGTATTTGATAGTAATAATTTTATACATAGCCTGTGCTTTCAGTGTTTATAAATTTGCTCTTTACCCAACTGACGAGATTAAGCCACTTTTAAGGTGGACAATCACAAGCCTTTTCTTTGGCATAGCTGCTTTGATTGGAGAATCGTGGTTTTATAATGAGTTAGGACGGGATAAAGTCATGAGGGAGATTAAATTAGTCGAATTACAATTAGCGCAAGTGCTTAAGAATCAAGAAAAAACATGATACACTATTGATTAATATACAGCTTACTATTTGAGTTTAATTGGGTTTAACCGCAATCCCTCGAATAGTTGGACGCACAAAGGCTGGGGCTTTACGCATACTGGCCTTTGTTATTTGTTTTATTGTGAAACCTCTTTCGAGCATGTATTTTTCGGTTTCGCGGTTGGTGTGGCAATTGCCAGAAATACGTTTCCAAATGGGATTGATGCGATTTTGCCATTTGAGCCTATTGGGGTTATTTTCTGCTGCCACATGTTCCATAAACAAAAAAAGACCACCGGGTTTTAACACGCGATAAACTTGTTTAAGTGCATCATGAGGAGAAGTTACCGAACAACAAACCAAAGTTGAAACCACACAATCAACGCTATTATCAGCCAAATCAATATCTTCCATCCCAAAAGTTTTAATTTGAGTGTTTTTTAAGGATGAATTTTCTAACTTTTCTAGCAAGCGTTTACGCATAAATTCATCGGGTTCAGAAATAATCAACTCCTGCACTTGTTGCGGATAAAAATTTATATTCGCCCCTGTTCCTGCTCCAACTTCCAGAACTTTACCATAAGCATTAGCCAACAACTTTTTGCGCCAATCCTGTAAACAAGCTGTTTCAGTCTTGGCAATCATTGGGTCGTAAATAAAAGCGAAAAATCGTGACATAGTTATTTCCAAATGTAAGATGAATCATTAATGGATAGTATAAAGTATAAAGTATAATTAATCATTAAGCATCAATTATTGTAAGGTGGGCTTGCCCAACCTATTTAAAACTGATTGAAAATCGAAGTATCTGAAACAATTTTGGTGGGAAAATCTACCTTACGAATTAGTCTTTATTTTTATTCAAATCTAGCAATTTGACAATTTTTCTAACTCCAAATATTAAAAATAAAGCGAGTAATAATTCAGCAATTGTTGCGGCAGTATCACCTTTTTGCTCTAAAGAGACTATAACCTCAATTGATGAATTATCAAAATAAACAACCCACAAGTAAGCCCAATAAAACATATCGACCAATGCATCTAGTAAAAAATACAAACCCAATACTATAATCAATGTAGTTAAAAGATATTCATAAGACTCTGATGTCAAATCTAAAGTTTTACTCTTTTGATAAGGAATTATGCCTTTCGCAACAGTCATAGGAAACAATAACAAAAACAGCGACAAACTCAATGTTAAAATTGGATACACGAAATAATAAATAGATATATTTTGCCCGTTTTGATTAGATACAGATACAATTAAATCAGAAACATTAATTAAAACGTTAACAGCAAGAAAAATAGAAAATACCCTGACTATTATTGCTAATATGTGGATGTCTTTCATTATCATATGCTCTTTTCTAGGTTCAAATAGATTAGCAGGTTTAGTTCAATCAGTCAAACAGTTTATTTCAAAACTCAATGAGCAACCTGTCAAAATTGTTAGGTAAAACAAAACCCATAACTTAATTCCTTTCTTCGAGAAAATCGTAAGCGTCAACCAAAGCACACTCTATAACAATAACGCTGTTTAGTTGACGCTTACAGAAAATCACATAAAGAGAATGATTTAACCATCATAATCAATTACAATTTTCTTGGTTATGGGTAAAGATTGACAAGTTAGGATATAACCTTTTTCTAGTTCCCAGTCTTCTAGTGCATAATTATTGAGCATTTCAACTTCGCCTTCGACTAATTTACAGCGGCAAGTGGCACAAACCCCTGCTTTGCAAGAATATGGCATTTTGATTTTTGAATCGAGTGCCGCATCGAGTAAGGTTTTGTCTTCGCCTTGTTTGATTTCGTACCGTGCGGTCACGCCGTCTATGGTGACCATCACACCTGAATCGAGTGTGGCAGTTTTTTTCTTTTCACTCATGACTTGTCCTTCGGATAAGAACTGTTCGCTGTGAATGATGGTTTTTTCCACACCATTTTCGGTTAAAACCGTTTTCACTTCATCTATCATGCCGCCTGGCCCACATAAATAATAGCCTGCAATATCAAGTTGTTGCAATTCTTTTTTAAAGATTGTTATAACTTTATCTGTGTTAATTCGACCCGAATATAAGTCAACATCAATCGGTTCTTGCGATAAAAAATAACTGATTGATAAACGCTCTGGGAATTGGTCTTTTAAATCAGCCAGCTGACTTTTGAGCAAGGTGCTTTGCACTGTTGAGTTGCCGTAATAGAGATTGATATGGCTGTTTGAGTGCTGCAAAACTTCATAAATCATACCCAAAACTGGCGTAATACCGCTACCTGCGGCAAACATGGCGTAGTTTTTGTCATCTTGTGGCACCATGACAAAATGACCTGTTGGTGCCATAACTTCAAGCGTATCTCCAACCTTGTATTCACTTTGAGCCGCTTGTGAAAACAAGCCGTCATCCACTTTTTTTATCAAAACTTTGATGTCATCGGAGTTGCTGGGATTAAAGATGGAATAACTGCGTCGGATTTCTTCTCCATTGACGTCTTTTTTGAATGTCAGGTGCTGTCCCGCTTGCCAGATAAAAGTGGGCTGGTAATACACAGGAATATCCAAAGTCCAAATGACGGCATCATTGGTTTCTTGTTGGATGTTTTTTATTTTTACTTTATGAAATTCATACATAATATTTTCATTGTATAAAAAGCGTAACGCAAAGTTCGCAATTTTTCGCAAAGGTCGCAAAGAAAAAAATAGAAATAATCTTTGCGAACTTTGCGCCTTCTCGGCGATCTTTGCGTTACATCTTTGGTTTTCTAATGGCATTTGAAATAATCAAATGGCTCTAAACAATCTTTGCATCGGTACAACGCTTTGCAAGCTGTTGAGCCAAATTGACTCAGCAGTTCTACATTTTTACTTTCGCATTGCGGGCACATGATTGTGCCCTTTCGCGATGGTGGCATAATGCCGTATTTTAATAAGGCCTGCTTGCCTTTTTCACTTATCCAATCAGTTGTCCATGCAGGGGATAATTGCGTTATTACTGTTACTTTGGTGGGCAAACCCACCTTACGTCCTTGCTTTGACAAGACCTTAATGATGTCTTGTTGCATTACTTCCATCGCTGGGCAGCCTGAATAAGTTGGGGTAATGGTGACTATTATTTCATCATCATTTACTGCAATATTTCTTATAACACCCAAATCCTCCAATGACAAAACCGGAATTTCTGGGTCGGATACTTGGGCGAGTATTTTTTTTATTTTTTCTATCATTTTAGTTTTTGTAGCACGGAGGTTCACTGAGAATACACAGAGTTACACGGAGATATTATTTGCTTCTTATGAACTTTCATTATTAAACCAAGTTTTATCCCAAATGTAATAAACTTGCAAACTAATTACAATCCATAATAAACCAATTCTAATAACAAGTCCTTTAATCGAAGTTATACCTTTATTATGAAGTAAAAAATCTATTGGTATTTTTAAAAAGTACATCAGCACAACAATTATTAAAAATAAAAAAATAAAAATTACAAACCAAAGCATTAATTTATCTAGAGGAAGTTGTTTATACGATTTTGGAAACTTTATATGTCCTTTAGCTAAATAAATACAAAGTAATAATGGAGGCAATAAAAATACCCCTGTAAATTTATATCCTTTTAATTCAGAATAAAATTTTATAGCTAAAATACTACAAAATACTAAAAAGGCAATAAACCACTTTAAATAACCTTCCTTATGCATAAATACTCATTATTGTTTAATATACTTTAACATATCATAATCTCCGTGTAGCTCTGTGCCTCCTCTGTGAATCTCTGTGTTACTTATTTTCAAAAGATACTTCTACCACTCACAACCTGGATAAGCCCGTTGTAAAAACTGCATTTCGCACAGCATCTTGCCAAGGTATTCGCTGTGGTGCCCTATTCTACCACCTGTGGCTTTCCAGCCAGTTTGTGGTATTTCCAAGGGAGTTGTTGCCATCAAGGTTTTGACTTCTGTATCCCATTTTTTGTGTAATTCTTTCGGGTTTGCGGCTATGCCTTGTACAACCAACTGACTTAACTCCTTGGTTTCTTCAAATAATTCGTGGTGATAATGCCAGAGTTTATTCAATGATGTCTGCAAACGGTTGAAACTTTCAGTTGATCCATGTGCCATGCGTTTAATCCACAATTGGCTTCTTTCCAAATGGTAAGTGACTTCCTTTAATGATTTTGCAGCGATTCCTGCTAGTTGTTGGTTACTACTATTGGATAGAGCTGAATACAAATGTACATGATAAACGTCCATAAAATATTGGCGTAGCATGGTTTGTGAATAATCGCCATTGGGTTGTTCGACCAATAAGACGTTTTTAAATTGGTGCTGATCACGCATAAAGGCTAAATCATCGGCTGATTGCGTATCGTTTTTGAGTTTTGCGGCATATTCCAGTAGCATTTTGGCTTGACCGATAATATCAAGTGAAGTATTAGTCAATGCCAAGTCTTCTTCCAAAAAAGGCCCAACACCACACCATTCGGACAAACGTTGCCCCAAAATGAGGGTGTTATCGCCTAAGTTTAATACGTAATTATACACGGCTGACATCAGATGTTTTTCACCTCTTTGTCAAATGGGTAAAAACTGGGGTGGCGGTAAATTTTATCCTCAGCGGGTTCAAAATAAGCGGCTTTGTCTGCTGGATTGGAGGAAATAATTTGGCTTGAATCCACCACCCAAATACTTTCGCCCTCTTCTCTTCGGGTGTATAAATCACGAGCATTTTGCATTGCCATTTGGGCATCACTTGCATGAACTGAACCGACATGCTTGTGACTCAAGCCTGCTTTTGCACGGATAAAAACTTCGTATAATTTCATTAGGCTACCTCTTTATTGTTTTGTTGTTTTTCTGCATAAGCGGCGGCGGCTTCTCGCACCCATGCCCCATCATCATAGGCTTTATTACGGGCATCCATGCGTTGTTGGTTGCATGGACCGTTGCCTTTTATAACGTCGAATAATTCATCCCAAATGATTTCACTGAAATCATAATGACCTGTTTTTTTGTTATATTTCAAATTCTTATCAGGAATAGTTAAACCTAAGTATTCGGCTTGTGGAACGGTGGCATCAATAAATTTTTGCCTTAAATCATCATTGCTGAAGCGTTTTATCTTCCACTTCATGGATTGGTTGGAATGGGTCGAGTCTTTATCGCTGGGCCCAAACATCATTAACGAAGGCCACCACGTGCGATTGAGGGCATCTTGAGCCATGGCTTTTTGTTCGGGCGTGCCGTTTGCCATTTTTATCATGATGTCATAGCCTTGACGTTGGTGAAAACTTTCTTCTTTGCATATCCGCACCATGGCACGAGAGTAAGGCCCATAAGAGGTTCGGCACAGTGCCACTTGATTCATAATGGCGGCTCCATCGACCAACCAGCCAACCGCTCCAGCATCTGCCCAATTAAGTGTTGGGTAATTAAAAATACTGGAATATTTGGCTTTGCCAGAGAGTAAATCTTGGTACATTTGATGCCGTGATTCGCCTAATGTTTCGGCTGCTGAATAGAGATACAAGCCGTGGCCTGCTTCGTCTTGAATTTTTGCCAATAATATCAACTTGCGTTTTAGGGTTGGTGCACGGGTGACCCAATTGGCTTCGGGTAATTGTCCAACTATTTCTGAATGAGCGTGTTGGGATATTTGGCGAATAAGCGTTTTACGGTAAGCTTGTGGCATCCAATCACGTGGTTCGATTTTTTCCTCGGCATCAATGCGTTTTTGGAAGGCTTCTAATAGTTCTGGCGACTCATCACCAGCTTTTGAATCTCTTAGACCTTGTGAATACATGGTTTTCTCGGTTTGTTTTTATGCTTTTATTATAATTTCTTAGCTTGTACGAAGCAATAAATTTATTGATTCAGTTTGTACTCTGTTTTGCTACCTGACAAATATTTTAGTTGGCAGTTGATTTGAGTTAATCGGTATTTGACAATTTTCTCCACCAGTAATTCGAGTTAAAGGGATTTCTCCAGATACATTTTCATCTAGTGAATTAAACTGAAAAGTACCTCTGTTACACTCATCAAAATACAGTTCTGCCTGCCCCCACTCAATCATTTGTGGTGGTTGTGAAATAACAAAGGTTCCACCTGTTGTCGTTGTTATAGTTAATAACGCTTTATTATCAACTACCTCACCCTGCATTACGAACCAACGTTGTGTATTATTGCTTTTCTCATAGGTATACCAAAACCCCAATACAGCATCTTGTTGAGGTAAATATTCAAATGTAAACCCTTGACCCGAATTTTCTGGCCAATACCATGCGCCATCAATATTTTTATTAATTTCAAGATGGCTTTCTGAATCTAAAACAACAGCAGGAAGCAATTGATTCCGCAACAGTGTACCAATTCCTGCACCAGAATATGTAAAATCTCTTGCAGTCGAAACCACAACCATATCAATCTCAGGAAAAACAAAGATAAATTGTCTTCCAAAACCATCGGCATAGTAGGAATTAAAAGAACGATTGTTGTTGTCTTTAAAAACTGTAGTCCACCATTGGTATCCATATCCCGTATTGCTACTACCAAAGAAGTCTGAATCTGTCACACCATTACTGTAAGGAAAGATAGATTTATCAACCCATGACTCAGATAATAGTCGAGTGCTTTGCCAAACACCTTTATTTAAGTAAAGTTGACCAATTTTTGCTAAATCTAACGGTTTCATCCATAAACCAAACCCAAGAGGTGCAAGGTTTTGTGGGAAATCACTTATTCCAGAGCCTTGGCTGCCATTCGCAGAAACAATTTCCCAATGAGTGTCTGTCAAATCTATATCCAAGGGTTGGAATAGATGTTCATTTATAAACTCTTGAGGTGATTGCGAAGTTAAAGTTTTGAGTACAACACTCATTAAAGAAGAGGCACCTGTACTGTAGGCAAATTTATTATCAGGTTGATCCGAAACCAACCATTCTAAAACCGTTCGGTACCAATCTGATGTCGCCAACATAATAGTTAAGGGATTAGTAGAAGTCTCATAGGGAATACTTAATTCATCCCAATCTAATCCATGCCTTTGACTCAACAAATCATGTAGGGAAATATTCTGCTTGTTCACCAGATCATTAATGTTTTGATAGAGAGGCATATAATCCATCATCGAATCATTTAATTCAAATGAACTCCCCTGATGTTGAGCAATACCAATCAATAATGAACCAATACTTTTTGTAATCGAATACACTGGTGCTTTTCCACCTTGGTCATTGAAATACTCTTGAGTGATGAGATTGCCATTCTTAATAATCACTAAAGAACGAATATCACCATAGTCACCAGTTCTAATCATCTCAATGGCTTGGTTTATTCCACTAGAATCAACTCCTTCAGCTTCTGGTGTCGATTGTGGCCATTCAAATGCACAAGCATTAGGAACACAAAACAATAGCATTAAAAATAATTTATAGTCGTTCATATTTCTGACAATAGGTGACTTCTAGAATGAATTTAGATTACCTTATGATATCACTTTCTCAGCCAACATAGTGTATTTGATTATTGTTTTTTTTCTTTTCTAAACACTTACCTCAATCAAATAAGCAAATATTCTAGTGTTTTACCTATTGCAAAGTTTTAGAGACTGATTTAAAAGTATTGAAGTCCTATACTTCACAAAAGCAGCTTTTATCTTTATACTTTAATGACAATCATCTCTAATCAATTTAATATGAATAAAACAATTTGGCTCATCTTATTTTTTTCCGCACTCATTTGGTCAGGAGTGAATCCCAAAGATCAATTCACTTGGTTTTTAGAAGTTTTCCCAGCCATTATTGGCTTTTTAATAATGTCTTTGACTTATAAATCTTTTCCTTTGACGCCTTTGTTGTATGGATTAATTTTGTTTCATTCCATTGTCTTGATGATTGGTGGGCATTACACTTATGCCGACGTGCCTTTGTTTGACTGGCTAAAAGATGCCTTTGATTTAAGCCGCAATAACTACGATAAGCTTGGGCACTTTACCCAAGGTTTTGTCCCTGCCATTATTGCTAGAGAACTGTTTATTAGAAAAAACATCGTTAACGGAATCTGGTGGAGGCGGTATTTGGTCGTTAGTGTTTGTTTAGCCTTTAGTGCATTTTACGAATTAATCGAATGGCTAGTCGCTATTTTATCAGGCGAAGATGCCGTTGCCTTTCTAGGAACACAAGGTTACATCTGGGACACACAATCAGATATGGGATGGGCATTGATTGGGTCGATTATTGCGTTGTTGCTATCAAGTAAGTGGCACGATAGGCAGATTAAACAATTAACCTAAATTGCTTTCTTGAACCAAAATATTTAAATTAACTCATCAACATTCCACCGTTAACGTGTAAAGTTTCACCCGTGATGTATTGACCCATATCCGATGCTAAAAACAACACGGCATTGGCGATGTCTTGGGCTTGCCCTAATTTTCCAAGTGGTATGGTTTTTTCCATGGCTTGTTTGTTTTCTTCACTCATTTCTTTGGTCATGTCGGTTTGAATAAATCCAGGGGCAATGACATTAACTGTGACGTTACGTGAGCCAATTTCTTTTGCCAGTGATTTACTGAATCCTATTAAGCCAGCTTTGGCAGCAGCGTATACACTTTGTCCGGGATTACCCATTGATCCGATGACTGAGCCAATGGTGATGATGCGACCGTTTCGGGCTTTCATCATGGGACGCATACAGGCTTTACTCATGCGGTAAACTGATTTTAAGTTGGTATCCATAAGCCAATCCCACTCGTCTTCTTTTAAACGCATTAAGAGGTTGTCTTTTGAAACACCTGCGTTATTGACCAAAATGGTTGGGAGTTTTTTATCAGCTTTTAGGTCTGCCATTAGTGTTGCTATTGACTCAGCATCACTGACATCTAAAACTTTACCTAATCCATTTTCACCAAGCGTTGAGGTAATAGCATCGGCTCCCCCTTGTGAGGTGGCTGTTCCAATAACAAATGCACCTGCTTCGATTAATGTTTTGGCAATCGCAGCTCCAATTCCACGAGAAGCACCTGTAACTAAGGCGACTTGGTTATTTAAGTCGATTTTCATGTTTTTTCTCCTGTATCTTTGCTCATGCTCAAGGCTTTTTCAAAACCTTTGGTGTTGTTTATTGAATGGATAGTCCAACTGCGGTTAAAGCGTTTAGCAAGTCCTGATAGGACTTTATTAGGTCCGTATTCAACAATGGTTTCGATGTTGTTATCGAGTAAAAATTGATTGGTTTGAGTCCACATCACTGATTTATACAATTGTTCCACTAACAGTGTTTTAATTTTTTCTGGCGATATGTGAGGCTTAGCATCGACATTGTGTATCACTGGCGTCATGGGCGTTTTCATGTCAATTGTGACTAAATCTTCGGCCAATTTCTCAGCTGCAGGTCGCATAAGTTCACAATGAGAAGGCACACTCACGGGCAAAGGCATAACACGTTTAGCCCCGGCTTCTTTTGCTAGTTCTCCCGCTTTTTCAACGGCTTCTTTACTGCCTGAAATGACTACTTGCCCTGGCGAATTAAAGTTGGCTGCGGTGACATTGTCGTCACTGCAAACTTCAATGACTTGCTCATCAGTTAAACCCAAAATGGCTGCCATTGCTCCAGTTCCTGCTGGTACTGCTTGTTGCATGTATTGTCCGCGTTTATGGGTCAGCAAAACAGCATCTTCAAAGCTTAATGACTCGGCACAGACCAAGGCTGAATATTCGCCTAAAGAATGACCTGCCATGTAAGTTGGACGGATTTTCGATTTTTCTTTCCACAATTCCCAGATGGCAACTGAAGTTGTCAATAAAGCAGGTTGGGTGTATTGGGTTTGATTGAGTTGGTTGTGTGGATCGGATGTTACCATTTCCATTAAATCAAGCTCTAACACATCACTTGCGCGGGCAAATTGATGTTGAATTTGTGGGTAAGTCTCGAATAAGTCAGCAATCATGCCAACCGCTTGTGAGCCTTGTCCTGGAAAAACGAATGCGAGATTTTTCATCTTATCACCTTTTATCTTTTATTATATGGCAATGGCGGGCAAGCCCACCTTACGGGTTTATAGTTTTAAAAGAGCAGAACCCCAAGTAAAGCCACCACCGAAAGCTTCAAGCAGCACGGTTTGTCCTTTTTTGATTTTCCCAGAACGAATGCCATAATCCAATGCCATAGGAACAGACGCCGCAGAGGTATTGCCCGTTTGGTCAACTGTGACAATGACTTGATCCATATCCATTTTAAGCTTTTTTGCTGTTGCGGTAATAATACGCAGATTTGCTTGATGAGGAACGAGCCAATCTACATCGGATTTTTCCATATTGTTGTGCTCCAAAGTCTCATCAACAATTGAACCCAGTGTTTTTACCGCCACCTTAAAGACAGCATTGCCTTTCATCATAATGGCTATTGGCCCAGTTTTTGAATCATCCATTCCGCGTGAAGGGCCCTTGTTGGTTGTTAATAAATCAGCATGGTCACCATTGGCATGAATGTGCGTGGATAAAATACCTTGCTCATCACTTGCTTCTAATACAGCAGCACCTGCACCATCTCCAAATAGAACCGCCGTTGTGCGATCCTCCCAATTAATAATACGAGTTAAGGTCTCTGCTCCAACAACTAATATTCGTTTGTGAGTGCCTGATTTTATGTATTTATCGGCGACACTTAAAGCATAAACAAAACTACTGCAAGCCGCATTAACATCAAAAGCAGCAATACCAGGAACACCTAATTTACTTTGCAATAAGCACGCTGTGCTTGGAAAAATCAAATCCGGTGTTGTTGTGCCAACAAGTATCATATCCAAATCTGTGGCTTCAATTCCTGCTGCTTCAAGTGCCTTAATTGATGCATTATAAGCTAAATCCGAAGTGTATTGCCCTTCTGCTGCAACATGCCTTTGCTTGATTCCTGTACGCTCTTGTATCCATTGATCATTGGTGTCGACAATTTTTTCTAAGTCTTTATTGGTTAATATTTTTTCTGGCAAATACCGACCAGTGCCTATGATTTTTGAATAAATTGTCATTTAAGATTTCTCCAGTAATTCTGTCATTTTAGAAATTATGGGTTGTTGTGCCGTTTTAAATGCTTGGTGCAATGCCGCATCAAATGCCATGGCATTACAAGCGCCGTGACTTTTTACAATCACACCTTCTAAACCCAATAAAAGCGCTCCATTATACTTATCTGGCTCAACAATTCGCATACCTTTTTTAATTTTTTGCCATAATGAGCTTTTTGCAGGGTCATCGCTTTCATTTTTAATATAAGATGCCATCGCTTCACAAGACTTTAAGGTGATATTACCAACAAAACCATTGCAGCAAATAACATCAGCATAACCATTAAATAAATGTGTTCCCTCGCAATAGCCTTTGTAGTTTAAATCTGATTCTTTTAACATGACATCGGCTTGTTTTACTGCATCGACTCCTTTGTTACTTTCCAGTCCAATGTTTAATAATGTAACTTCGGGGGACTCAATAGCATTAACGGCACTTTGCCAGGCGCTACCAAGGCGTGCAAAATTATACAAATCATCCGCACTGGCTTGGATTGTTGCACCCACATCTAATAATAAAGAACGCCGCGAGCGACTGGGCAGTAAAGTTGCCAAAACTACTTTTTCAATATCATACAAAGGATTAAGCCAATGTTTTGCTAAGGCAACCATTGCTCCTGTGTTTCCTGCTGTTACGCAAGCATCCGATAGGTTTTTTGCAACATCTTTTATCGCTAGAGACAAGCTTGAATCACGCTTTTGACGCAAAGCACTAAATGGGGATTCTGCCATTGAAACAGAACGTCCACAAGCAATAAACTCTATGCGTTTTTTATCTAGCGCGGCGATACGGTGTTCAATTGTGTTAAGATAACTTTGGGAAACAAAGACCCGAAAAGCGATGTCTTCTTGCGTTTTCACTATTCGCACCAATGTTTCAAAGCGCGTATCGGGGTAATCATCGCCCCCCATTAAATCAACAGAAATAACGGTTAATTTTTTTTGTTTAGTTTTATCCATAGTTTAACAATTATAACGTCAAAGACAATCAGACACAAAATCGAACAGTAAATTCCATAAAAAAACGGAGTATAGCAATCTAAACTCCGTTCTAAATTTTTTATTTCTAAACTAATACAGCTTAGGACAATTTAATCTTCGTCTTCGATAAAGTCATCAGCCATATCGATAACTTTTTGACCCTTATAATAGCCTTCGGCTGTTACGTGGTGACGAATATGAACTTCACCACTTTCTGGGTCGGTTGATAATGTGCGTGCTTTTAAACTATCATGAGAACGTCTCATGCCAATTCTCGATGGTGTTTTGCGGCTTTTTTGTACTGCCATGGTATATTCTCCAGTAAATCTACAATTATTTTAAATTTTTTAATACATCAAATGGGTTGGGCTTTTGCTGTGTTTTGAAAACTGCCTTTTGTTCAACTTCTTTAGTGAAGTTTTCATCAAAGGGAGCATCGGGTACAGCCAAAATCAACTCATCTTCTATTATTTCTAATGGTTTAACAAAACCATTCTCTACCCACGAGGCTTCCATGTTATCGCCAATGAATTCTTCATAAGCCAAATCATCAATAAACCCAATAGTAGAATCAATCTCTACATGAAACAAAAACTCTTTGCCCGTTACTGAACAAATCAAAGGCAAATCCGCCTTTACATTAACCCGTGCTTTGCCTAATAAACGCGCGGCTCTATCGAATTGAATCGAAAAATCAGCTTTGCCATCAAAACCCGACAAAACATCAAGTAACCGTGACATTTTCTGAATTTCCACACTTCCTTGGTAGCTTCTTTGTCCATGAACTGCCTTATCCAAGGCAATTTTTTCTGGTAGTTGTTTCATAGCCGGCGGATTTTACTTGGTTTATTAAGGGTTTGCAAATAATAATTCACTAGATTTTATTAAATACACAGTAAAGTTATAAAAAGCTTACCTAAATAGCTAATTTTGGTAAAATAAGTCACATCAACCTCAAACTAGACTCGCAAATGAACGACTTAACAAAACTCTTACCCTATAATGATAAATTAGAAAAACGAATTCTATCATCTATCGAAATGATTGTTATCCATTGCACAGAACTCCCCGACATTTCATCAGCTCGAGTTTATGGTGAAAAAATCCATTACGATTCTGGTACTGGCAATAGTGGTCATTATTATGTATCAAAACAGGGGGAAATAGAACAATGGGTGGAAAATAATCGCATTGCGCACCATGTCCATGGTCACAACCCAAATTCTATTGGCATAGAACTGGACAATCTGGGTCGTTTTCCTAACTGGCATAAAACCAACGCACAAATTATGTACGATCCCTATCCTCAAGTTCAAATAGATGCCCTAGTCGATTTGCTTAATCAATTAAAAAAGGACATACCTTCATTGAAGTATATTACGGGTCATGAAGATCTAGATACACGGTTAATTAAATCTGAAAACAATCCTGAAATCTATATTCGCCGTAAAATGGATCCAGGCAAAATGTTTCCATGGGCAGAAATTATGCAAAAAATCACACTAATCAACACAGGCTCTTTGAGTAGGCAATCATGAATCAAATCGAAAACTTATTACAGTATTTTAATCTCGAAAAACTAGAAGAAAACTTCTATCGAGCCCAATCACTTGACATAGGTACTGGTCGAATATTTGGCGGACAAGTTTTAGCCCAAGCATTAGCAGCGGCTTATCGCACAGTTGAAGGTAAACAAGCCCATTCCTTCCATGCTTATTTTTTGCGTGAAGGCGATGTCAAAAAACCCGTTGTTTTCCAAGTCGACCGAGCCAGAGATGGGCGTAGTTTTAGTAATCGCAGAGTGGTTGTTATTCAACATGGTCGTCCAATACTCAACTTAGCAGCATCTTTTCAAATACCCGAAGAAGGCTACGAGCATCAAGTTGATGCGCCTGTTTTACCCAAACCAGATGAATTGGATGAAAAACCCTTTTTAACTAATAAACAAATGCAATCGCTGACCCCAAGAATGCGCCGATTAATGACAACACAAGGACCATTTGAATTCCGTTTTGCCGATGATATTGATCCCTTTGATTTAGGCAAAAACGAACCCATAAGACAAATATGGTTTAAAGCACGTGATAAGGTACCTGATCACCAACCATTACATCGTCAATTATTAGCCTTCGTTTCAGACTTTCACCTAGTTGCCACCTCGACTTTTCCACACCCTGTGTCATACCTTGACCCAACCCTACAAATTGCCAGTCTTGATCATGCCATGTGGTTTCACCATGACATCAATGTCAATGATTGGCTGTTGTACGATTGTTTTAGCCCAGTTGCTAGCCAAGCGCGTGGATTTGCTCAAGGACGCATTTTCACCCTAGATGGAAAACTGGTTGCCAACACAGCACAGCAAGGCTTAATCCGCCAACGCAAAAAAGCACGAGATGGCTATAAAAAGCAAAATTAAGCAAACTGCCCTGCTGCAAAACCAGAGGACCACGCCCATTGGAAATTGTAACCGCCCAAATGTGCACTAACATCCAACACTTCACCAACAAAATATAAGCCTTTGACTTTTTTGGATTCAAATGTCTTTGAAGACACTTCATCGGTATCAATACCGCCACGAGTGACTTCTGCTGTGCGATAACCTTCTGTTCCATTTGGTTTGAATTGCCAACTTGTTAACTGTTTAGCAATTTGTTCCTTGCTTTGCTTCGAAACTTCAGCCAACGCTTTAAAAGCGAGTCTTTCAAACCACAATTCACATAAAGTATTGGCTAATTTTTTGCTAAAGATTTCATTCAAAACGGTATTAAGTTGCTTTTTTGAATTGGTATTTAATAATTCAACGACATTACAATCAGGCATTAAATCAATTGTTATAGTGTCGCCTTGATTCCAATAACTGGAAATTTGTAAAATAGCAGGTCCGCTCAATCCGCGGTGAGTAAATAAAATATTTTCGCGAAAGGACTGCCCATTGCAAGTGACAATTGCATCAACTGAAGTGCCAGAAAGAGCTGAGAAATCCACTTTCATTCTATCATTTAAAGTAAAAGGCACCAGTGCGGCTTGAGTCGCTAGAACCTCAAGCCCAAATTGTTTAGCAAGCTCATAACCAAACCCCGTTGCTCCCATTTTAGGAATGGATAAACCACCTGTAGCAATGACCAATGACTCGCATGAAAAGTCTCCTTGATTGGTTTTGACTTTAAAGCCTTGTTCTGTTTTAGTGATTTTTTCAACCCCGCAATGGTCTCGAATAGTGGCCTTTGCTTGGTTACATTCATCTAATAACATATTCAATATATCTTTAGACTTATTGTCACAAAACAATTGCCCTAGCTTTTTTTCATGGTAAGCAATTCCGTGTTTTTCGACTAATGCAATAAAATCCCATTGCGTATAACGACTCAATGCAGATTTGCAAAAATGAGGGTTTTGTGAGATATAATTCTCAGGTTGAATATCGTAATTGGTAAAATTACAACGCCCACCTCCTGACATCAGAATTTTCTTACCCACTTTATTAGAATGATCAAGGACTAGCACTTTACGTCCGCGATTTCCCACACTGAGCGCACTCATCAAACCAGCAGCTCCAGCACCGATAACAATGACATCAATTTTATCCATTTACTTAGTTAACAAATCAACACGAATTGGTGTATAAAAGTGTGCTCCAGTATCAGTCATGTGTGCCATGAATTTTTGTTTAACTTCAGCCATTAGTTCATCGTTTAATTGGTGATTGCTGTGCGTGACATTGATGATTAATTGTTCAAAATCACTAAATTCAGGATAGTTACGCGGTGTTTTAAAGAAAATTTGCTTCACCAGTTTTAAATCACCTGCTTTTACGCACTTTCTAATCGAATCAAAAGCCGCAACTCTAACCTCTTGCTCATCATGAAATAAACGCAGTATGTCATTAAAATCACCTGCAAAAATTGGCTCCGAAATATATACCAAGCCTTCAGGCTTTAACACTCGGGAAATTTCTTTCATGGCATCATCCATATATTCCATCGGCACATGATGCAAGGATTTAAATAAAAGAATAATATCAAAACTGTTGTCTTCAAAGGGTAAATTTTGAGAACCTGCAAAAACAAAATCCACATTGGGCAAATCATTAATTAGCAAATTTTTCTCATGTTGAATTTTATCCACTTCTGTAGCGGTGACATGTCTGTTCTTGCCACCTTGCGCAATAATGCGTGTGAGCTTTGCCTTACCACAGCCTAATTCAAGTATGTTTTTGTTATCAAACGATAATTCTTGGTTAAGAATTTCACGTTCTTTACAGGTTTTATTTATCGGTGATTGTGCTATTTTCATGTTCTTTTAACCTTGACTGGCTTGTGAAACTTGCATAATTCGATTGGCTGGGCGTGATAACTGAACAAGTAAATATTCTTTAAAATCTTCATCGTAATCTTGGTATTTTAACGCTTGTTGCATACAAAATAACCATGCATCGCGTTCTTCTTCGTTAATAACCAAGTGTTTATGAACCATAGGTATAGAGATTCCACCATATTTTTCACCGTATTTACGTGGGCCACCAAGCCATCCCATCAAAAATAATGCCAATTTATCCTTAATCACATCCAGTGAGTCTTTATGCATGGAACGAATGTGTTGACCTTTTGCTTGTGTTTCCATTTCGTGGTAAAAATCATCCACTAATTTTCTAATGCCTTTTTCTTCACCTGCAGCTTTGTAAGATGCATCTAATCTACCGTAATTATTCATTTATATTCTCAATATTTGACTAATGTTATACTATTGGTTTCAATAGCCGTTAAAATATGCGGTCAATTTATTAAATATCAATTTATGAGTGGATTATTTTTCATCTTTATTAGTGCGGTGTTCATCAATAACTTCGTTTTGGTGAAATTTTTAGGTCTTTGTCCTTTTATGGGCGTATCGAGCAAATACCAATCGGCTCTAGGTATGGGTTTGGCAACGACCTTTGTCTTAACGCTTTCATCCATCTTAAGTTATTTTATTCACACGTATTTATTGGTACCTTTGGGGCTGGAATACCTCAAAACATTGAGTTTTATTCTGGTTATTGCTGTCACTGTACAAGTCACTGAACTGATATTGCATAAAACTTCTCCTCTACTCTATCAAGTTTTGGGGATTTTCTTGCCCTTGATTACCACCAATTGTGCTGTTTTGGGTGTGGCTTTGCTTAATATTCAAGAACAAAATAATTTAATTGAATCTGCCGTATTTGGCTTTGGTGCATCGGTTGGCTTTACCTTGGTGTTGGTTTTATTTTCTGCTATTCGTGAACGCATCGAAATGTCAGATATTCCCGAATCATTCAAAGGTACGCCTATTGCCTTAGTGACCGCAGGCATTATGTCTATTGCTTTTATGGGTTTTGGTGGAATGGTACGCTAAATGAATCCTTTTGTTAGTTTAATTATTATCTCACTTGTCTCATTAGTCTTTGGACTGGTTGTCATGTGGGTATCGAGAAAATTTAAAGTCGAAGGCAATCCAATAGTCGAACAAATTAATGCCATATTACCACAAACCCAATGCGGACAATGCACTTATCCAGGATGCAAGCCTTATGCTGAGGCCATCGCCAATGGCGAGGCAGCAATCAACCAATGCCCTCCAGGGGGAGAAGAAGGCGTTAAAAAATTAGCCGAACTATTAGACGTTGAGGTCTTAGAGCTAAATCCAGATAATGGCGAAGTTAAAGCCATTGATACAGTGGTTGAAATCGTTGAGAAAGATTGCATTGGTTGCACTAAATGCATCCAAGTCTGTCCTGTTGATGCCATCGTTGGTGCAGCTAAACACATGCACACTGTTATTATTGATGCCTGTACAGGCTGTGATTTGTGTATTCCTGCCTGTCCTGTTGATTGCATTATTACCATTGAAGCTCCACTGCCCAAATTTATTCAACGCATTGAAAAACCAGCACTCTATGAGACAATTGAAAAGGCTAAGCAATGGTAAATTCTGTCAATTCGCAACAACTGTATAAGTTACAAGGTGGCATTAAATTACCGCACCATAAGAATGATTCCTTGCAAAATGGTTTGTCCCGTTTACCCATTGCAGATAAAGTTTATATGTCACTGCGTATTAACCGAGGCAATATTGCCAAGCCTTTAGTAAAAGTAGGCGACAAGGTTTTAAAAGGACAAATTATAGCTAAACCCGATACCATTAAGGGTTCGTATATTCACGCCTCGACTTCAGGCGAAGTTACTGCCATAAAACAACGGGCCACAGCGAGCCCAGAAGCGGACATTTCCACGGTAGTTGAAATCACTTCGGATGGTAAAGAACAATGGGTTTTGTTAAGTCAAACACCCATTAACCAAGCTTACATTGATTCAATTAGCACTGAGGACATCATTGATTGTATTCACAATGGAGGTCTTGTTGGACTCGGTGGTGCTGGATTCCCGACCCATCTAAAATACAGTTCTCAAAACACCATCCACACACTTATTGTCAATGGTGCTGAATGTGAGCCGTATATTACCTGCGATGAGCAATTGATGTTGGATTATCCTGATGATTTAATCAATGGCATTTTGCTCATGATGAAAGCCTCTGGGGCGAGTCAAGCCATTTTTGCTCTTGAAGACCAAGTCGGCAACATCAAATCCAACATAGATAAACGAGTCAAAGACCGAAACATTCAAAACATTAGTGTGGTAAAAGTTCCGACCATCTATCCTGCTGGTGGTGAAAAACAATTGATTAAAGTCTTAACAGGCCTTGAAGTTCCTTCTGGTGGTTTACCCTTAAACCTTGGCATTATTGTGCAAAATGTCGGCACTATTAAAGCCTTAAGTGACTTTATAGCCCAAGGGCGTCCTTTGGTTGAACGTATCGTCACTATTGCAGGAGACTGCATTGGCACAGCACAAAATTTTATCACTGCTATTGGCACACCGATGAGCCATTTACTGCAACACGCTGACTTTGACAAAGACAAAACGCATCGCCTCATTATAGGTGGCCCAATGATGGGTTATTCCATGCCAGATTGTTCCATTGGCATAGACAAAACCACCAATTGTATTTTGGCACTAAGTGAAAAAATTACCCAACATTACGGTGATACTTTACCCTGTATTCGCTGTGGAGAATGCGTCAATGTCTGTCCTGCCTATCTTTTACCACAACAACTGCATTGGTATATAAAAGGAGAAAACCTCGAAAAAGCACGAGAACATCATTTGTATGACTGCATCGAATGCGGCGCTTGTGCTTGGGTTTGTCCCAGTCAAATTAAACTGGTTGATTATTATCGTTACGCAAAATCAGAGTTAAAATATTTAGACTACAAACGAGAAAAATCAGATAAAGCCCAGATTCGACACGAGCAACGTGAAACCCGTTTGGAACGTTTAAAAACCGAAAGAGCCGCCAAACGCAAGCGTACAAGAAGGAGAACAAGCAACCCCGATAAAATTAAACAAGATTTAAATGCAACCATGGAACGAATTCAAAAAGCCAAAGCGGAAAAAATCGCACAACAAAAAACCAAAAAACAGGAGACAGACAACAATGCAGAATAAGGTCTTCAACACCGAAAGTGCACCACATATCCCGAACAAAAACAGCGTTGCCAAAGTTATGCTAACCGTTTGGCTTGCTCTGGTTCCTGCTATGCTTGCACATGTACTCTTTTTTGGCACAGGCATTATTATTCAATTAACACTGAGCATTATTTTCGCACTGTTTTTTGAAATAACTTCACTAAAATTATTAGGAAAGCCAATTAAATTATTTCTTAAAGATTATTCTGCTTTTGTTACAGGGCTATTGTTTGCTTTATGTATATCACCCGTAGCTCCGTGGTGGATAAGCTTTATTGGCATGTTTTTTGCCATTGTGGTGGCAAAACATTTATTTGGCGGACTCGGACAAAATATATTTAATCCAGCGATGTTAGGCTTTGCTGTGGTTTTGATTTCCTTCCCACAAGCCATGAGCATCTGGTTACCTCCGCATTCTATTAGCCCTTATGCCATGAGTTTTGTGGAAAATTTGCATGCCATATTTTTAGGGCAGTTCCCTACCGCAATTGAATTTGACACTTTAACCCAAGCCACACCCTTGGATTTAATCAAAACAGGCATTTCGCAAGACAAAATGATGAGCGAAATCACAACAGGTGTTGTCTTTGGTGATTTTGGTGGCTTAGGTTGGGAATGGGTCGCCAATATGTATTTTATTGGAGGAGTTTTCCTCATCTATAAAAAAATCATTACTTGGCGAGTACCAACTGCGGTTATTTTAACAACAATTGCTTTTTCATTGCCCTTCTATTTATTTGATGCAGATAATTTTATTGGTCCACTGCAACACCTCTTTTCTGGCGGGCTGATGCTTGGTGCCTTTTTTATTGCCACCGACCCTACCTCAGGTTGCTCCTCACACAAAGGTCAACTAATCTTTGGTGCAGGAGTGGCTATTATGACTTTATTGATTCGAGAATTTGGTAACTTCCCAGACGGCGTAGCATTTGGAGTGTTAATTATGAACATGTCCGCACCATTAATTGACCGTTTGACTATTCCTAAAGCATTTGGGCAAGAAAATAAATGAGTCCTTTTATTAAAATCCCTCTTGTTTTAGCCTTGGTGACATTTTTCACCAGTGGTCTCTTGGTTTTTAGTGAAAAAGCAACACACGACAAAATAGCTCAGCAAAAGAAAATGTTGTTATTAGAAAGCTTAAAAGAGTTAATTCCTGATGAGCTACACGACAATGATTTAACCCAAGACAGCTTATTAATCAATCACCCTGAACAACTTGGGCACCGTAAAGAACAAGCTTTGTATGTTGGCAAATTAAACGGTAAAACAAACGTTATTGCAGTGCCAGTCACGGCGCGAAATGGTTATTCTGGCGATATTGATTTAATGGTAGGAATTAAAAACAACGGCGAAATAACCGCTGTCAAAATTTTAGAACAACACGAAACACCAGGACTTGGTGATTTAATCCAAGCCAACAAAAGCGATTGGCTTAAAAAATTTCCAAGTCTATCACTAAACAAAGTTGGCATAAAGAACTGGAAAGTCAAACGCGATGGTGGGCAGTTTGACCAAATTACTGGCGCAACCATAACGCCACGTGCGGTTGTCGAAGCGATTAAGCATGCCTTAGAATTTCAACACGAGTTTTTAACAACCACACATAAAGAGGACACAATCAAATGAGTGGATTTATACGCAAAAGACTAATTGATGATAACGCAGCACTGGTGCAATTATTGGGATTATGCCCTTTATTGGCAGTTTCCAATTCGGTGGTGAACGCACTTGGGCTTGCCATTGCCACTGTCTTTACCCTTGTGTTAACCAATGCTTTGGTATCTGCTATCAAGCCAATTATTAGCAAAGAAATACGCATTTCTCTGTTTGTGCTTATTATCGCTAGTGTGGTAACGGCATTAGAAATGTTTATGAATGCTTATTTCCATGAATTGTATTTGATTTTGGGTATTTTCATTCCGCTTATTGTCACCAACTGCATCATCATGGCACGCGCCGAAAGTTTTGCATCCAAAAACACTATCTGGCTTGCCATAAAAGATGGATTTTTTACTGGTTTAGGTTTTGCCTTGGTTCTCGTTGTTATCGGAGCCATCCGCGAAATCCTTGGTAATGGCAGCTTATTCAATCAGGCCCAACTCCTTTTTGGTGACTTTGGCAAAGTGTTACACTGGCAAATTTTTGAAGACTACCACGGTTTTTTGATTGCGATATTACCACCAGGTGCTTTTTTTGTATTGGCTATTCTGATTGCAATTAAGAATAAAGTTTCTAAGTAGTTTTGTTATTTCTGCAACTGAAATATATCTGAAATTCATAATTAAATAATATTTTTCAAGTAGCTAAAAATAATTGGTTTTCCACAATAAATTTATTTAAGAATTTTTAGTAATGGATTCAACTTGTTTGCCTTTTCGAAGAGTTCATTAGCTTCTTGTTGCTTCTGATGAGAAAATACATTTGTGTCTATACCTAATTTTATTAATTTTGCTTTTGAATACAATGCAAAAGAGAAGTTTGGGTTTATTATTAATGCATTATCAGATTGAATGATACCAAGATTCAGTGCTTTCTTTATTTTCTCTTGAGAGTATGCATTTTCTGCTATTAAATAATATAGTTCTGATAATTGGGTATGAGTAGAATCTGAATTTGGGTTAATGCCATTAGCTTGTTTAAGTAATTCAAGGGGAGAATCGAAATTTAAATGGTTGCCTTTATTGTTTCTATTAATCATAAGTTGTTGATTAATTAATAACTGGGCTTTTGAAGTTAAATAAGTATCATTATTAGGTGTTTTTTCAATACAGTTATTGATTAACTTGATTGCATGATTAAATTCATTTAATGAACTTTTTCCATGTTTGAGATTATAGCTAATAATCTCATTATAAGTCTCCACCAAGACGTTATCTATTATCAAGTCCTCGTCAGTTACTTTTTTAATTTTAGTGAAACTATCTTTGATAAAAGCTAATACTTCTGATGGATTCTCACCTTTTAAATTTAGGTACTGGGCTTTTGTTAAATAAGCATTAGCTATTATAGAGTTTCGATAGACAACTGAATTATTCAGTGTCACCACTGAAGAAGCAGATTTTATTGATTTTTCATTAAGCCTTAATATTTCTTGTATGCTATCATTTGGATTTGTTCCCAAATTAAATTCATACCATAACTTCATTAGGTGAATATACATGATGTTTGAATAATTAATATCAAGCTTTTTGTTGGCCGAAGAAATTGATTTTAAGCTATATTCTATGGCTTTATCAAAGTCACTTAAAGGATTGCCTCCAATATTGTTTTTGTACAAACCTTTGTAAGTAAATGAAACTGCCATCATGAAATATTTACGGAATTTTTGATCGATTTTATTGCTATATTTAATTGATTTATTCAAATATTCTAATGGGTTTTTTCCTTTTTTAATTAATGAGAATCCATATCTGTTATACGCCACAGCTAGATTATTTATCGCTTTATTATTGTCATTAATATCAACCGCAAATTCACAGTTTTTCACTGCTTCTTGAAAAAATGTAGAGGCATTATCGTTATAAACATCTACAGCTTTTTGTAATTGTGCTGAACTCATATCGCAAATTCTTAAATATGCAGTAACAAAACTTCTTCCCCTTATACTAGACTCATAATATACTTTTTTTGCTTTTTGCAAATATTCATTACCTAATTCCATATTACCTTTTCTAAGGTGATTCATACCAATTTTTGCGATTATTTCACCATGAATTTGAAATGCTTCAAATTCCCAATTTTTATTTTCAGTAATATGCTTAAGAATATTTATTGCCTTCTGATTGTCCTTTTTATACCACATCATTAATGCATTTGTTATAGAATACTCCTCAAATTCTTCACCCATAAAATTAATGTATTTCTCTGCACTCTTAATATATAGTTTATCAATTTCACTAAAATATTCTTCATCCTTATATGCATTGTCATTCACAAAATTTTTGGCTGCTAAAAAATAAAGCATCAGGTTGTTTAATGCCAGTTCTCTTGCTAATTTAACAGTTTTAATACCAGATTTCCATGCACTTTCTAATAGCGGCAATGCATCTTTATACTCTCTATTACTCCAGTAAACTCTCCCTTGAAGTAATTTTTTTTCGTTAATAGTTAAAAAGTCAGAAGACTCAATTTTTAACAATATGTCATCTTTTACATCTAATAATTTTTGGACATCTTTTTTGATATTATGTAATGGTAAAGTATAAATATTTTTCCATGTAGAAATAATTTCTGATGCATCCTTATTAATACTACTTATAAATAAAGTTTTATTCTGTTGACGATTAAAATCATACCATTGATACGCGAGTATTAAAATTAAGCTTATGACTAAGAATACAATAATGGAATTTCTTAATTTGCGTTTTTTTATTTTTGGCTCTTGTTTTATCTTTAACAATGACTGCTTTAACTCATGAGCACTAAGTCTTTTATTTGAGTTTATATGAGTTAGTGATGAAATAAGGTTTTGATATTTTTTTGGAATATGATCAATATTAACTTTTTCTGCATTAATAACTTGTTGTTTTAAATCATCAGTATTTGCTAAATCATAAACTGTCGCGCCTGTTAAGATTTCTTGCATTATTATCCCAAAAGAATAAATATCACTCGCCTTAGTGACCTCTTTTCCTTGGGCTTGTTCTGGACTCATGTACAATAAGGTTCCCATCAAAGTGCCCATCTTTGTTATGGGCTTTTCATTGCCTGTTGATTTGGATTCTTCTGAATGAATGCCGGGATTATCCATCACTGTTGATTTTGCAATGCCAAAGTCTAATATTTTGATTTCCTTATCGGCTGTGTACATGATGTTATCTGGCTTTAAATCACGGTGAATGATATTTTTTTTATGCGCCACTTCAAGTGCGGAGGCAATTTGAATAAAGACGTTTAGTTTTTCTTGATCCGATAAATGAATATCATTTAATGTGGTACCATCAACCAATTCAAGCACCAACATATCACCATCTTCGTAGTCAATATAATCGTAAATTTGGCAAATAGACGGGTGATTGATTAGTGATAAAATTTGCGCTTCTTGTTTAAATCTATTTTGAGTTGCTTTGTTTTTGATGTATTCCGAACGAATAGTTTTGATGGCTACATTGCGTTTGAGTTTTTCATCATAGGCCATGTAAACAGATCCCATACCACCTTTGGCAATAAGCTTGATGATAATAAACTGATTAATCTTATCCCCTGCTTTTAAATCTTTTATCTGATGAGTGGATAAGGGTTGAGCTCCGTGAGAGGTTTTTAATATAAACTGAGTTAATTCCGTATCGTCATTTAATAACAGAGCGATTTTTTGTTTGAGTTCACTCTCTTCTATTTGATCTAAAAAAGCCGTGCGTTCATGCGTTTCTAAAAATAAGGCTTTTTTAAGAAGCTCATTTATTTCGGTTTTAGACATAGGTGAATTATTTTTCTTATTCTATGCCTATATCATGATTGAATACAGGAATTTTGTCAATTATTTTTTCTGCATCTATCTAATGATTGATTGTTCTGCAAATTCAATTGCCAGCCACTTCTTTGAACGTTTCCAATACCTCCTAACCGACCTGACATTGACATTCAAAGCCTCAGCAGTTTCTTGCTCTGAATAGCCTGCAAAATATTTGCATTCTACCGTGATGGCGAGTTTTTCATCTATAGCTCGTAATTTTTCTATGCCTTCATGAACATAAAATATTTCTTTAGTGTTGTCATTAATGGGTAATTTGCTATCAGATAAGGTGGTTGCACAAAAATTTGCTCCCCGCTTAAGACTGCCATCGTTTCTTAATTGGTCAATAATCAAAAAACGCATGGCATTGGCAGCAATGGCTAAAAAATGCCTGCGTCCATTAGCGTTAATGGACAAAGATTTAGAAAGTTTTAGGTACACTTCATGAACCAACTCTTGTGCGGATATGTCCCTTTTTCCTAATTTGTTAATCTGTGATTGTGCCACCTTACACAGCTCTTTGTACAATGCATCAACAATAAAACCCAACTCTTGTGCATCACCCTCTGAATAGGCTATGATATGTTGAGTAATATTTTCTATGGATGGCATTGACAATAGTTTGTATTAATTTAAGTATGATTATACAAATATTCCAACCTTTTACAACTTTTCTTTACTTCCTATTAACCCCGCGACATAATACCGCACTACAGTCTAAGCCGTGTGTTCTTGGCAAGGCATCAGCATGCAGTCCTAGTCATTCTAAAGCAAATGCTGATAACGCAGTCCAAGAGCGGATAGGCTCAGACCATTCATAACAAAATCAACAAGTTGGGACTACAAGAAACCCCCATTTCTGCATCAAATTATTTTGAGATAGACGACCAACCCTACAATAATTTTCTTTGATATGAGAATTTCTTGTAGTCCTGAATTACGGTATTATATCGCGGGGTTGATATGTTTTGACCTGTCAAGTTTAAATACATAATTTCA
>Ga0256840_1000178_pt1 | contig 59847 bp, 83 predicted proteins | sample 355202metaG_FD_185969 | JGI IMG/M metagenome (GOLD analysis project Ga0256840, IMG submission 185969) | Hydrothermal vent microbial communities from Mid Atlantic Ridge, Atlantic Ocean - 355-202 | ecosystem: Environmental > Aquatic > Marine > Hydrothermal vents | place: Atlantic Ocean: Mid...
GCCCTGACCCTGACGACCTTTCTCTCCTTGATGTCGTAAGCGAGAAGTTCTACATCTTCAACCGGCAGTATCTCTGTGTCTTTGCTCCGTATGACCCTTTCACGGTTCCTCTCGATGAGTGAATCAACCAGATCGCCTATCTTGACCTTCCCCCCGTCCGCCAGGAGGAGTTCGAAGTCGTGATGGTAGCTCTGCTGCTCTAGGGCCTCGTGTATGGCGCTTCTATCGCGGTCGCTCATCTTGTCGAACTCGTCGATCATGGCAAACCCTCCATCTGCCAGAACCAAAACGCCAGCCTCTAGAACCCAGGACCCCGTTAATTCGTCCCTAACAGCCGCTGCGGTGAGGCCGGCGGCGCTTGAGCTCTTCCCACTCGTGTAGATTGCCCTTGGTGCCAGGTTGGCAACGTAGCGGAGAATTTGGCTCTTCGCCACTCCGGGGTCCCCAACCAACAAAACGTGGCTCTCCCCTCTGAGCTTGGTTCCATCGGGCAGGGTGCGTTGAACCCCCCCAAAGAGTGCGAGCGCTATACCTTTCTTGACGTTCTTCATTCCCCATATGGCGGGGGCTATCGAGTCCACTATGGCGTCAACGACGTCCTTTCTTCTGGCCAGTTCCCTTATCTTCTGCTCGTCTTCGGGGGATATCTCAAGCTCCTCTATCTCCTTGCTGAGCTGTTCGATGTGGTTAACCTCAAGAACCTTCTTGAAAACCGGCCGTTTGTCCTTCTGTTCAAGTATCACACGGAGTATTCCTGTAACGAGGATCCTGTCGCCGGGCAGAGCCGTGTCAACGAGGTCATCCAGCAGGATCGCATCAATGAATCGGGGCATCTGACCACCCTTGAGGCTCTCCGGCCGGTCCTGGAGACGAAAGCTTTGGAAGTTTATAAAGCGGCTCTTCTCAACGTCTAAGTTGATGTTCCTGCTTCCACAGGCGTCGCACTTGGCCGGTTTCACGAGGTTGTCGTAGGGCCTCTGAAGGCGGACCATCTCGTTGCCACAGTCCTTGCACACGAACACCGCTTTCTCCACGAATGGTTTAACCTCGCTCACGCGCGTGATTATGCCCTCAACTTGGATCAGTCTGTTTATGTGCTCGCTTCCCAGTTCCTTCACGAGGAGGCTGTGGGGTAGGTTGTAGAAGCGGGCGTGGACCTTGAACTCCTCCCCCTTGAGCAACGGCGGCTCACGGAGAACTATCTGTACTGCATCCTCCGCTGCCAGTATGGCCTCTTCTGGATTGACAAGGAGCTCATCCGCCAGCTCTGGGTCGTAGGAGTTCAAATGGGACCAGTCTATGGGGAGGGAGCGCCTGGGGATTACTGTTAGGAGGTCTTTGAGTTTGTTGAGATAAACGGGGCTACCCTCATCATCGACGTACTCGCGAAGGAACCTCGCAAAACGTTCGATCATCTCTTCCCTATCCATCATCCATCACCAAGCCACTCGTCTCTTACCTTTGACAGCTGAAGGTACACACGTCTTTCCTCCGGGGAAAGGCGGGACAGTATTTCCAGGCTGTTTGGCCGGAGCATAACCGAGTTCAGAATCTTCTTAAAACGGATCACCTTGAGATACTCCATCTTTTTCTTGAGGTTGGCCAGCTTTGTGAGCTTGACGTTGATGGTCTCTATGCCATCCCCTGCGTTCAGACGGACGTAGTTCTCGAGGTAGTATATGTAAAACGCGGCTCTCTCATACAGTCCTGAGGGGAGGGGGGTAAGGGGCTCGCTGTTTCTCTCCTCGGCTATCATCCTGTCTATCTCCCCTATCACCTTGTCCGCCTCGTCAACGACTTCAACCACTCCGTTCTCCCACAGCTCCTTCGCCTTCCAGTCCTCGATAAGCACGATGTCTCCGACGCTCCAATCGCCGAAGGGCCTCAGTATCTTCACGGCTATGAGTGCTCTCCCTGTGAACATGCCACCACCCTCTCGAATAACTCACTCGGCTTATGGACTTAAAGACCTTTGGGCACCCGGATGCTGGATGGGTTAAGCCTATAAGCCCTTGCGCCCCATCCAGTGTGGTGGGAACATGAGGATAGGGATAATGAGCGATACCCATGATAACCTCCCCGCGATAAGGAAAGCGGTTGAGTTCCTGAACTCAAGGAACGTGGATCTGGTCATCCATGCGGGGGATTACGTCGCCCCCTTCGTTGCAAACGAACTCAGGAACCTAAACGCCCCGCTCAAAGGGGTGTTCGGCAACAACGACGGCGAGAGAAAGGGACTTTACGAGGCCCTCGGTATCTACGATGAGATCCTTGAGGTGGAGGCCGATGGGATGAGGATAGCCGTAACGCACGGAACTGACGAGCGTATAGTTAGGGCCCTCGCACGGAGTAGGCTCTACGATGTGGTGGTCGTGGGACACACGCACCGCTATGAGATAAGGGAGGAGGGCAGGACGATACTCATCAACCCTGGAGAGGTGTGCGGTTACGTGACGGGCGTCAAGAGCGTTGCACTCCTGGACAGCAGGCGGAGGGAGGTTCAGATATTCAACATCGATACTGGGGAGCTCCTTGGGGCCATGAGTCTCTAAAGAGCGCCTAGCGGGTCGTGGATGTCTCCAGGTTGAGGGCGGTGTGTATGGAGGACGTGCTTGCGCCCCGAGAACGGCACGATGCGGTTGTTTTCATAGGTGTTGACAGAAGGGAAAACGTAGAGTTCATTAAAGTCTACGCCATGGATGAGGTGCTGGCCGCCAAGACCCTTCAGGAATTCTTTGAAGCTAAGGGGATATTCCCTTCGGATTTCATCGTGGTTGAGAGAGGTTTTGAAAGTGTGGGGGACAAAGGAGCCATAACCACGCGGAGTGAGGGTGAACTCTCTGCGAAACTCTCCCGGCTGGGGCTGAAACTCCTTTCCAACGGCGTTCTCTTCACCTCGGGTGTTGAGGAGGTTTACTCAATGACCCTTGTCAGCCGGAGGCTCTTAGGGGAGTTCTCGGATGAATCCGGTCGTAGGTCGGGGGAAACCGCAAAATTGAAGCTTTTAGGGCTGGGTGAAAGCACTCTGGTTGAGAACCGCAGAGGCATTGACCTGGGTCCCTACCTTCACGGAAATGCCCTTCTGGTGAGGGAGCCTTCGGTTGAGAGGGCTGCAGAGCTCCTGGAATCCGGCAGACCGCTCGTCGTGGAGACGGCTGATGCCTCAAAATACTCCTCTCTGGAGTTCTCCGTTGTGATAAAGCTGTCCCCCCTATCCCCAAGGGAGTTTTCGGAGGAAGTTTCCCGGGAACTTGGATTTGAGGTGCCATACGAGATTTTCACGACTCTTCCCCCCGAGAAAAGAGGCGTTAGGAACGCCCGAACTGTGGCGAGGTTGGCTAGGAAACTCAGGGAAAAAACTGGAAAGGAGTGGGAGGAGGCTCTGGCTCTAGCCATTCGTCTCCATCTGGGCATTTAGGATGATAACCCCTGGAAGTACCTCACAACCTCCTCGTGGAACCTTTCGTTGTGCTTTCCGAGTGACGCCAGCAGGAACTCCTCCAGCTCTCCGTTTTCGCGAACCAGATACGCCAGCAGAAGCGCGTTTTCGACGTTGAGATTCTTCAAAACGTTGGCGGTTGCTCTCATAAACGCGTTTTTCCTTTCGCTTTTATCTGCTTTACTTCCCTCGGTTTTTCTGTACGACTCCAGGATGGTCTCATACCCCTCCGATACCCTGGACACCCTCTTCCCATACTCCACCCAGTCCACTGCCAGTCCCATCTCCACCTCTATGAAATCCCAGGGATTCTCCAGGACTTTTCGCGATTTTTCAGATAGTCTCAAGGGTGGAAACCTCTCCTTCCATTCCTCGATGTTTTCGATGTCCTCGGCGAGCCGTTCCTTCTCCTCCTCTGGAAGAGCCTCGTAGAGTCCGCGTGCGACCAGGTAACAGCGCGCCAGGAACTGAAACTCGGGAACCTGTAGGGTCTCGCTCACGACGAGTTTCTGTCCTCCCACCTTCACTGGAAGCTTCTCCAGGATTAGTCCGAGTGGATAGCTGAGGCTTTTAATACAGAACTCAATGGGATCCATGCCCTCACCTCCCATCTAGTTACATTCATCACCGGATAAAAGGCTTTGGTTCCAAGTGGAAATCCTTTTAGGGTTTTGGGTGAACGTTACGGGGGTGAGGAGCTTGATAACCTTGGACGGTTCCTACGGCGAGGGCGGGGGGCAGATACTGAGGACCGCCATAGCCCTCTCAGTCATCACCAAAAAGTCCGTTAAAATCGTCAAAATTCGCGCCAACAGACCAAACCCAGGTTTAAGGCCCCAGCACCTCCACGGGATTCTGGCTCTGAAAGAGCTAGGCAACGCGAGGGTTAGGGGTACGCAGGTTGGCTCGACTGTTCTTGAGTTCATACCCGGAAAGGCCGAGCCAAAGCACGTCCGCGTTCCCATAAAGACGGCCGGGAGCGTCACGCTGGTCCTTCAGGCTCTAATTCCGGCGATGGCCTTCACCGGCGGAAGCTTTGAGATAACCGGCGGAACCGACGTCCCCTGGAGCCCGCCTGTTGATTACCTGAAGAACGTAACGCTCCATGCCCTCGGGAAGATGGGGATTGAGGCCGAGCTCGAAATCAGGCGGAGGGGCCACTATCCCAAGGGAGGCGGGCTGGTAGTTGGAAGGGTCAAGCCCTGGGAGGAAATGAAGCCCCTGAAGGCCATCGGATGGAGTCGCATAGAACGCTTCGCCGGGATAAGCCACACCACCAACCTACCTGCCCCCGTCGCTGAGAGGCAGGCAAGGGCCGCTAAAGAGAGGCTTGAGGAGCTTTACAGCATCCCCGTGGAGATAGAGACCGAGGTATCGCGCTCCCTCGGGCCCGGGAGCGGCATCGTCGTCTGGGCCGAGACGGACTCGCTCAGGCTCGCTGGAGATGCACTCGGAAAGCGCGGAAAGCCGGCAGAGGTTGTCGGCAGGGAAGCGGCAGACGAGCTCCTCGACCAGCTGGAGCTTAAGGGGGCGGTTGACAGGTTCCTCGGCGACCAGCTGATACCTTTCTTGGCCTTTGCAGGCGGCGAGATAGGCGTTGTTGAGATCACCAGCCATCTCCTCACCAACGTCTGGGTCGTGGAGCAGTTCTTGGGCAGAATCTTTGAAGTCGAGGGAGAGGTTGGGGAGCCTGGAAGGGTGGGGGTTGTAAAGAGAGCGGAGGTTTAATCCTCCTCAATCTCCACCCCATAGACCTTCTCCGGATTTTCCACGTGGATTTTATAGATGTCCTCCTCTGTGAACAGGCCGTTCTGGAGGAAGGCCTTAGTTCTCTTAGGCACGGTCTTTGGGCCTAAGACGGCACCCGGCCTTTTCCTGTCGTCTATGTAGTCCGTCTCCATCATGAACCTGTTTCCCTGCTCTATTGCCTCTTTGATGTTCTTCTTGCTCGCGATGATGCTCGGGAAGACTCCGACCTCCTCGGCCACCTTCACGAGTGGCGGCGAGAAGTGCTTAACAACGCGATAGGGCTTTATACCGACCTCCCTGACGTACTCCCCAAGTTTGCGGAACTTCTCCTCGTCAAAGCTCTCCGTATGCAGTTGCACGGCGCAGTCGGCTTCCTTGGCAAGGGCCATGCCGTACTTCATCAGCTCTATGCTGGCGTTCCAGATTTCCTCGCTTACCTCGTAGTGGGGCCTGCCGATTTCTCCTATGGCAACGGCTTTCCCCTCGAGGCAGAGCTTTTGGGCATGCTCGAGGGCCTTCATCACCTCGTTCTTAGCGTATTCAAGGCCTTTTTGCTCCGCCAGGTAGACGAACTCTGCCGGATGCACACCGACGACGGCGTATGCTTTTACAGGTGTTTCTTTGTTGATTCTCTCGACCAGCCCGATGTGGAAGTCCATGGCTTTGACGAAGTCCTCCGCCTTCAGCCCGGGGAAGCCGTAGTCGTGGGCCGTCTTGTAGACCACCATCAGGTGCGTCCCGCCGGCACGGTGGAATTCCTTCACCGCTTCAAGAAAGAGCCCCCTGTACGGGTCAACATGGAAGTGGTCGTCGAGGATTATCATGATGTCCCCTCTTTCTGTATCACATCGTTAAGGGAGAACGAAAACCGCTCCTCTATGATGTCGACGTCGGGGGCCTTCAAGACCAGGACGTTGATTTTGTCGAGTTCGGGCTCCGCGTCTATGACGGTGGTGGCTATTCTCTCGAGTTCTGGCAGTGGGTTGATGGGAAGCTTCTCCGCTACGTCAATGTCCATAAAGTAGAACGCCTTCCGTTTGGTGTTGCCAAGGAAACCCTGGGCTCCCAGGATCATGATGTAAAAATCCCGCAGGTTGTTTATGAAGGCAAAGATCCTCTCAAGTCCCAGAACCACGTTCACCGACTTACCGGCTTGGGAGAACACCCCCTCCGTGGCATGGCTGTATTTGGGTAGGTACACCGAGGGCTCTCCCTCAACGTTTATTCTGCTCGCAACCCGCCCGACCTTTTGAAGGCCACCGGTCTTTACCACGATAGCGTCGTCAAAGGCTCCGCTTACCCCAAATGCCTTCAGATGCTCGTTTATCACGTGGAGTATGTCCAGGTTATCATCCACTATGAACATGTAACCTCTCTCCTCGGCGTATCTCTTGAGGAGTAATGAAAGCAGATCTGGTACGTAACTTGAGGATCGGTGCTCTATCAGGGCTATCTCACCGAATTTTACCCTGTCGAATAAGTTGAACATCTCTGCCACAGACATGTGTACCACCAGTTAATAACTAGGTGCTATTCAATAAATACGTTTCGTCATGGATGCCGTGCGCCGTTTGGCTGTGCCCGCTTCCTTTTGGTGGGGTAATTAACGGTACTCAATGTCTGACAACGTGCACGGAGCAGGAGATGCACGGGTCGAAGGCCCTAACCGTCTCCTCAAGTCTCTGCACCACCTTCCTTTCATCGGCCTTGTCGTAGAGTTTCTTGGCCTCCCCCAGCAGGCTTGCCTCAATCATTGCGTGGTTCATGGCCGTTGGGGTGATTACGTTTGAGTACTCAACCTTTCCCCCACGGTCTATCCTGTAGTGATGTACGAGGACCCCCCGCGGTGCCTCCACGTATCCTATGCCCTCCCCTCCTCCGTTTACCTCTACCGGGACGTTCTCTCCCTTAATCCCGCGATCCAGCAAGGTCCCAGTTATCTCACGCACCCGCTCCAGGCAGTAAACCAGCTCTATGGCCTGTGCCAGGTTGTTGTAGCTTACGTATCCCGTCTCAAGCTTTTCCCTGTACCGTTCAAAGAACCCTTTGGCTCCAGGTGTCAGCATGTCCGCTTTTAGGAGGAGCCTTGACAGTGCCCCGACCAGGAAAGGCTCTCCGTGGTGGAGACTCCGCTTTGCAAAACTGTAAACGAGCGAGCGCTCCTCTATCCCGTCAAAGTACTGGAACTCCTCCTCCCTCGAGATAAGGGAATCTCCCTGTAGATACTCGCTGGTTGCAAGGAAATGGCTCGCCACACACCCGTAGGGTTTAACCCCTGCGAAGAGTTCTATGGCCCGTTTTGCGCTCTTGAGGAGGACGTCACTTTCCCTTCCTATTGCCTCCAGTTCCCCGGCATCGGGATACCTACCGAACCCGCCGGGTTTGATGTTTATGCCGTGTATCTCCCTGCCCCCGATGAGTTCCCTTATCCTGTTGCCGAACGCTTTAATGGTTATTCCTTCCCTGACTATCTCCCCGTGTTTGGACACCATCCTGATGGCATCTGAATAACCGAAGAGGTCGGGAGCGACGAGGAGGTACAGGTGGAGGGCGTGGCTCTCCAGAAGTTCGCCGAGGAGCGCTAGCTCCCTGAGCAGGGATATTTCTTCTGGAACCTCAACCTCCAGGGCCCTCTCTATCGCCAGGACGGAGGCAACGCTGTGCGAAGAGTAGCATATCGCGCATATCCTCGCCTCAATGTCCGGGACATCGTAATAGTACCTCCCGCGCGTAAGGAGTTCAAAGAAGCGCGGTCCTTCGAGTATCTTAAGCCTTACTTCCTTAACCTCCCCATTTTCGATTACAACCTCCGCGGCCCCACTTCCTTCAACCCTGGTGAACTCCTTCAGTTTGATTATCATCGTCCCCACCTCGCGAAGGTTTTGAACTTCTTCCTGATGTACTCATCATTGTACCCCCTTTCCCGGAGGATGTCGTACTCGCTTGCGGGGTTTACGTCCCCCGGCAGAGGCCCTCTGCACCCTATGCAACCCAGATTGGAGCGTACGCAGGCCGCGTTGCAGCCCCCGAGTGTTATCGGTCCTAAACATGGGAGGCCCCTCTTTACCAGGACGCATTCGTACTCGTTTAGCTTGCACTCCACACAAACTGGATAGTCCGGCCTCACGGGGTTGATGCCCTTTGCAACATCTATAAGTGCCTGATACAGCTCCTCCCTGTTATACGGGCAGCCGGGCATCGCGAGGTCCACGGCCACGTACTCCACAACGGCCCTTGAGTCCAGAGCTCTCATGGGGTTGCCGTCATAGCCGTAGACCTCTTTCAGCTTCTCTTTGAGGGTCTCACTGAGCCCCCCCTGCACCCCACCATGGGTTGCGCAGGTTCCGAGCGCTATAAGGTAGTCCGAGCGGTTTCTTGCCTCCCTTAAAAGTTCCAGATCCGAATGGGTTGAGACGCTTCCCGAGACCAGCCCTACATCGTAGTGAGGCTCCCCTCTGTTGCTCGAGGCCATGCGGAACTCCCCGAGTTCGTAGAGCTCAAGCAGGTCGAAGAGCCTCTCGTAAAGAAAGAGGATGTTCAAGGAGCAGCCCCCGCATCCCGTAAGTTCAAAAACGCCGAGTTTAAGTTTCTCCATCATATCAACCCCCTCGTGGAGAGAGCGTCCCAGTACGTGAACACGGGCCCGTCCCTGCAGACGTACTTCATTGACGTGCTTGTCCCGACCACGCAGTGCCCGCACTTGCCCACACCGCAGCGCATCCTCCTCTCCAGCGTTATGTATATCCTTCCGGGAGAGAGTTTTCTGTTGAGAAGCTCCCTTATGACAAACCTGTACATGATAGGCGGGCCGCAGACCAGGGCATAGGTATCCTCCACGTCGAATTCTTCCCCCTTGAAGAGGTCCGTAACGACGCCCCTGCACACTTGAGTCGAGAAGCCCCTCTCAAGATACACACAGGAGGGTGTTTCGACCTCGTAGGCCAGTTTGACAGTGCAGTTCATTGAGGGTCCATGTTTGAGAAGGTGGAGCACTTCATCACGGAAGAGTATGTCTTCGTAGCTTTTCGTGCCATAGAAGAGCCACATGTGCTTGTAATTCCCAGTGTCGATGGCGTACCAGAGGACGGAGCGTAGGGGGGCCATCCCGAGACCTCCCGCGACGAGCACAAGGTTTGAACCCTCCATACCCCCCATGGGAAAGCCGTTGCCGTAGGGTCCCCTTATACCCACCACATCCCCCTCATTCATCCCGTGGATGAACTTCGTCACCCTTCCGACCCGGCGGATGCACAGCTGGAAGTAGCCCTTCCTCGTTGGCGGCGAACATAGGCTCACCGGGAACTCCCCAAAGCCCTTCAGGTTCACTATAACGAACTGGCCAGGTTTAAACTCAAAGTTACCCATCTCTCGGTCTGTGAATCGAAGCGTGTACAGTTTCTCCCTTGGGGTTAGTTCCTTGACCTCCAGTATCCTGGCGTTGTGGCTTCTGTACGGGTTTTCTCCCATCATCTCAGTGACCCCCTTATCTCCTCGAGTACCCGGACGTGCTCTATGCCTGCCGGGCAGAACTCATCGCACCTGCCGCACCCGACGCAGTTGAAGCCAGCCTCCGGATCAAAGTAGTTCTTGCAGTAGTACCTGTGTCTGAACCTGTCAAGTCGGGTCGGTCTGAAGTTATGACCACCGGCCACTAGCCCGTGACTCTCCATGAAACAGGAATCGTAGCGTCTCTCCCGAACTGCATCATAGGAGCTGGCCCAGCGGTCGCACACCTCATAGCACCTGCACGTCGGGCACACCAGTGTACAGTTTCCGCAGGCCAGGCACCTCTCCGCGTACTTACTCCAGAGGGGGTTGTCGTATGCCAAGTCAAGAATGTCTGCCAGGCCCTCCCTGTTGAGCTCCCGTTTGAAGGCCCTGGCCCTTTCCTCCTCAAAAGCCTTGAAGCTGGCGAGATCCTCCTCTGATACCTCGTCAAATAGTCCCTCGTTTATCCAGATTATCTCGTGTCCCCTGACGCTCCCGACCCTTACAAGCCATCCGTCGGGGAGTTCATGGAGGAAGAGATCGAAGCCGCTCATGGCGAAGTCGGTTCCGAGGCTCCTGCAGAAACAGTACTCGTCAGGGATGCAGCTCATACCTATGATGATGGACCGCTCTCGTCTGGCCTTGTAGTACGGATCGGCGGGCTCACTCAGGTATACCCTGTCGAGTATCTGGAGTCCGTGGATGTCACAGGAATGGAGACCGAACAGGATTAAGGTCCTTTCCTCAACCTCCCCGATCCACTTGCCCCCCTTGGGCCTGAAGAGCTCCTCCTTCGGTTTTATAAAGAACTTCTTGGGGGGGAGCATTGTTCTGGTGTAGTTGAAATCGGCCTCTCTGGAATTCAATACCCTCTGGAACGAGTGTACTCTGCCTTTTTTAACCGGTGCGTACACATCGCCAAGCCCAGTGAGGTAATTAAAAAGGTCATCAAAGTTCTCCGAATGCAGTTTCACATACTTCAATGTCATCACCATTCCTTTAATGTACTCACATGGTTACTTGGCTTAAGGGAATTTAAGGATTCTCAGAACCTTTGGTTGAAAACTAAGGGTTTAGAAAGTGCTAAAGGTTTTATACTCCCTTGACAAAACTTGGTTAGGTGGTACATGTGTTTATGATTCTGAAAAAGGAAAAGCTCGCTCCGGGGATAAACCTCTTTGAGATAAAGGCACCTAGGATAGCCGTGCATGCGAGACCGGGCCAATTTGTCGTGATAAGGCTCCACGAGTGTGGTGAAAGAATCCCGCTAACTATAGCGGACAAGGATGAAAAATCAGGCACGATAACCTTGGTCGTTCAAGAGGTTGGCAAGACGACCCATGAGCTCGGCACCTATGGAGAGGGTGACGCGATCCTCGATGTTCTCGGCCCCCTGGGTGAGCCTGCTCACATTGACCTCTTTGGCACCGTTGTGATGGTCGGTGGAGGCGTCGGTGTGGCGGAGATATACCCCGTTGCGCGGGCCATGAAAGATGCGGGCAACGAGGTTATCTCCATCATCGGTTTTCGGACGGTGGAGCTCGTTTTCTGGGAGGAAAGGCTGGCGGAGGTTAGTGATGAAGTCATCGTGACGACCAACGACGGGAGTTATGGGATGAGGGGCTTCACCACCAACGCACTCCAAAGGCTCCTTGACACCGGAAGAAGGATTGACTTGGTACATGCGGTTGGGCCTGCCGTAATGATGAAGGCCATAGCGGAGCTAACGAGCCCCTACAGGATAAGAACGGTGGCAAGCCTGAACCCCATAATGGTGGACGGAAGTGGTATGTGTGGTGCCTGCAGGGTCACGGTAGGGAAAAAGATGCTCTTCGCATGTGTTGATGGACCGGAATTTGATGCACATCTAGTTGACTGGGACGAGCTGCTGAGCAGGCTCACATACTACAAGGATGTTGAAAGGATCAGTTTTGAGAGATGGAAGCGCGAGAGGGGGATGGTTTGAATGCCGAGGCTTATCAGGGAGAGGGTCCCTACGCGGGAAAGGGCACCCGAAGAGCGTGCGAAGGACTTCAACGAGGTTAATCTTGGGTACACGTTCGAGTTGGCCAAACAGGAGGCGGAGAGATGTCTCCAGTGCCCGCCCGAGTACGCGCCGTGCATAAAAGGCTGCCCCGTGCGTATAAATATCCCCGGCTTCATACGGGAGCTCAGAGAGCACAAGGATAACCCTGATAAAGCGGTTAAAAATGCGTTGACTGTCATCTGGGCATGCAACTCTCTGCCGGCACTAACGGGGCGCGTTTGTCCGCAGGAGGATCAGTGTGAGGGTGTTTGTGTTGTTGGTAAGGTTGGGACCGCGGTTAACATTGGAAAACTCGAACGCTTCGTGGCCGACTACGCCCGCGAAAAAGGCATAGAGATAGAACTGTTACGGGAAACCTCCAGAGCCATCGGAAGGAGGGGGAAAAGGGTTGCAGTGGTGGGGAGCGGTCCTGCAGGTTTGACGTGTGCGGCAGAACTCGCTAAGATGGGTTACGATGTCACGGTTTTTGAGGCCCTGCACAAGCCCGGAGGAGTACTCATCTACGGAATCCCCGAATTCAGACTCCCCAAAGAGGTCGTCAGGAGGGAGATCCAGAACGTTGAGGAGCTGGGGGTGAGGATAGAGACCGACGTCGTGGTGGGCAGAACCGTAACCTTCGGGGAACTGCTTGAGGAGTACGATGCGGTCTTCATCGGAACCGGGGCCGGGACTCCGCGCATCTACCCCTGGCCCGGCGTGAACCTCAACGGTATTTACTCGGCTAACGAGTTCCTGACGAGGGTCAACCTCATGAAGGCTTACAAGTTCCCAGAATACGACACACCAGTCAAAGTCGGGAAAAAGGTGGCCATAATAGGTGGTGGTAACGTCGCTATGGACGCCGCGCGCTCAGCCCTCAGGCTGGGAGCTGAGGTGTGGGTGCTCTATCGCAGAACCCGTGGAGAGATGACGGCTAGGGAGGAAGAGATATGCCACGCGGAGGAGGAGGGCGTTAATTTCATGTTTCTCGTCTCACCAAAACGCTTCGTTGGGGATGAGAGCGGCAACCTCAAGGCCATAGAGCTTGAGAAGATGGAACTTGGGGCGCCGGATGAAAGCGGGAGGAGAAGACCGGTTCCAACTGGGGAGACCTTCGTGATGGAGTTCGACAACGTGGTGATAGCCATTGGTCAGACTCCCAACAGAATATTCTACCGGAGTGTCGAGGGACTCAACGTCGATAGGAAGGGCAGGATATTGGTTGATGGGAATCTGATGACGAGTATTCCGGGTGTTTTCGCCGGCGGAGACGCGATAAGGGGTGAGGCTACCGTTATCCTAGCCATGGGCGACGGGAGGAGGGCCGCAAAATCCATTCACAATTATTTAAGCGGGGCACAGTGACCTCTTCATTTACACCTAAACGATGTACACCTTCAGGGTGTCTCCGGCTTTCGCATCGAGCTCTCCGTCCAATATCACGTCCACGATGTCACCCTCAACAGCGAAGTCCACCTCCCGGCCCTTCATCATGAGCCGTCTTATTGGCATCCTCCCTTTCTTTGAAACCCGGTACCCTGGGTACACAAGTCCATCAAGAACCCTGACCCTGAGATGGTTTTTTCCGCCTTCACACTGTTCCAGAACCTCGATTTGTCCTGTGGGCCTGCCCGGTTCCAGACCTCCCCTTTTCCCTCCGAAGATTCGTCTCAGCAAGCCCATGGTTATCCTCCGGATTTTATTGTGGGGTACTTGGTTATAGTCTTTATCCCGGTCTGCGATATAATTATAACCTTTCCTGAGAACCCTGGTGGGGTGATAAAACATGGGTGTCTACATATTCACACCGGAGGACCTTCTACGGTACGGAACCGTTACGGAGGCGGAGCTTGACGTACTGAGGAACGCCGTCCTGGATGGGAAGGATATTCTCGTCGTTGGTTCCAGCCGCTCTGGGAAGACGAAGCTGGTTGAGGCATTGGTGCACTTCATACTCGACGACAGGAAAGTGACCGTAGTTACGGCTTACGGGGAGTTTAAGCCCTTCAGACCCAATATAGTAGTCATCGACACCCAGTTCGACAACCGACCCCTAGAAAAGCGCACCTCTGAGGTGATCTCCAGGATACGGGAGATAGACCCTGACTATATCGTCATCGACACCATCCACACGGTTGATGTTTCAAGAATCTTCCGTGAGCTCATAGACGACTACGCGTTCATAGTGACCTCCCTTGCCCTCACGAACGACATAAAGGACGAGGTCAGACACTGGCTCAGGATAAGCGGGGAGACCTTCAACAAGTTCGACATCGTCGTGGAGCTCAGGAGGGACTGGAGGACGGGAATGAAGAAGATAAACCGCATTTATGAGGTAAAGGACGGAGAGCTGAGGGCCGTCATTTAGACCCTCTCACCTTTTCCTTCAGCTTTCTCCATCCACCCATTATCGCGTCTCTGACCTTTCTCTGTTCTTCCCTCGTGAGGTAGCCCTTCCGCCACGCGACGTACATGAGGCCGTTGAACGCGAGCGTGGCTACCATCGCCAGGAGCAGGGAGTTGACGGCGACGCCTGCTATCGTTTTCTGCGTCCTCCTGAACATTCCGAGGGCAACGTAGTCGTTGGGCGTCATGTGCCTCATAGGTAGAACCGCCCTCTCCGTCCCGTTCTGTGGGAGCAGTGAGAGCATGTGGTTCCAGGTTACGGTATAAACGTTGATGTGCGTTCCGTTGACGGTGCAGTTTGGTATTACCCTGTTCTCCTCTTCCCAGAGGCAGCTTCCATTACTGAGGAACCTCCCGTGGACGTTGGTGTGGTCATAGGTCTGGAAATAGAAGGTGCCGTTGTCCGGGCTCACCTTAACGACCTCTATGTCCTGAGTCGCCCCACCGTAGACGAGACCCCGGAAGAGGCGGTAGAGTTCGTCTATCAGGGAGTTGCTGAAGTACTCGTCCTCCCAGACGATGTAGTAGTAGAGGTTCCCGCCATAGTCTACCATGTAGAGGATTCCAATGGGCCTGTCATCCGGAGCTGTGTGGACTATGGGTGTATACTGGTAGACCTTCTCGCTCTCTCCGGGCATGTATCCCTCAAGGGAGTACCCGCTTGAGGTGAGACCGACGAGCCAGAATATGAAAAAGTTGAGAAGGAGCCATACGGCGAGCCACTTCTTTGGTACCATAACTCCACGGGATAAAGGGGAAGAATTCAAGCCTTAAGTTTTTCTATGACCTCGCGGAGGTTGGCGAGCATGTCCTCGATGTCCTCGAAGGTCATGTAACCCATGTTGCCTATGCGGAAGGTCTTCTCTGCCACGCTTCCGTAGCCCTTGGCCAGCTCGAAGCCGCGCTCGCGCATTGCGTTGTAGACGTCGACGCCCTTCATTCCCTCAGGGACGACGACTGCTGTGATGGTCGGGCTCTCGTAGCCCTCCTCAGCCAGAATTCCAAGGCCCATCTCCTTGACGCCTTCGCGGATGGTCTCGCTCCTCTTCCTGTACATGTCGAGCCATTCCTTCTTTCCGCCAATCTTCTCGATTATTCTAAGAACAACGTTGAGGCCGAATATCTGCGGGAGCGGTGGGGTTGAGGGCGTTCCCTTCTTCTTTTCGTTGAACCTTTTGTAGAGCGGCAGGTCAAAGTACCAGCCGCGCTCCGGCATCTTTTCGGCTATCTCAAAGACACGCTCGCTGACCGCCGCAACTGCCAGCCCAGGCGGGACGCCGAAGGCTTTCTGACTGCTCGCGAAGACTATGTCAATCCCCCACTTGTCAAATTTGATGTCGGCACCACCCATGGCCGAGACAGCATCGACGAAGAGGAGCTTGTCGTGTTCGTGGACGACCTTCGCCAGCTCCGGGAGCGGGTTGAGAACGCCGGTCGAGGTCTCGTTGTAGGTTATCGTAACCGCAGCGACGTCGGGGTTCTTTCTCAGGGCCTCGTCGAGTTCCTCCGGCTTGATTGCGTATCCAGGCTCCTTACTCAAGATGACGGCTTCTCTGCCGTTGGCCTCGACAACCTCGGCGAAGCGCTTTCCAAATGCTCCAATGACGGTGACCAGAACCTTTTCTCCCCTCGGCGCGGTGTTTCTAACCGCAGCCTCCATGAAGCCGGTTCCGGAGCTCGGGAAGAGGATTATTTCCCCGTTGTCAGCCTCAAGAAAAGCCTTGAGCCTGTTAAGGGTGTCAACGTGAACTTCCTTCGCTTCGGCCGAGCGGTGGCTGAACATCTGCACCGACATTATAGCTAGAACCTCCGGGAAACAGGCGACCGGACCGGCAGTGAAGAGCCTGTACTTCGGCTTGACGAGCTCGTAAACCTCCCTGTATGCCTCTTCATGCGTCATGTTGAACTTTAATTCCATCGCAACCACCTCGACGGGAGTTCAGGGAAAATCTATAAAAGGCTTCTCCTGGGGCCATCCGACGTTTTCTGAAACTTTTTTCTAGTTTTTATGGATTTCACGAAAAGCTTTCAACACCACCAAGACTTTTAAAGCATGGGGTTAACGTTAAGAGGGTGGTCTGATGGAATTCAAACGCCTCGCTGGAATCCTGCTCCTGATCCTCTCTGCCTTCACCGGAACGATGGCCTTCCGCCTCGCCACACCCGCGGTGGCATTCTACACGCGTGACATCCTGAAGGCGTCGATGTTCTCGGTCTCGATAGTTTCCACCTCATTCGTCCTTGCCAGGGCGTTCTCATCTGTCTCCGGGGGCTTGATGCTTGAGCGAGGAAAGCGGCTTCTCTACCTGGGGGCGCTGGCCATGATGTTCAACGCCCTCGCCGTTCAGCTTTATCCCCTAACATCAAACTGGCTTCAGGTTGCCGGAATAAAACTCCTCAACGGCTTTCTGAACGGTCTTAGCTGGCCGATGGCACAGTTTGTCATAGCGGTTACGACGCCGAAGGGAATCAGAGCCAGGGTCACTGCGGTTTACTTCTTCTTTGGAAGCGTTGCAGCCCTGCTGGGCAACTACGTCTACGCATACACGGTGAACCTTGGCCTATCCGGTCAGATGTGGATCTCCTCAGCGTTCTTCATGCTCACAGGTTTGATAATGCTGGCCGCCTACTACCTGCTTCGTGCCTGGGTAACACCGAGGAGGAAAAAGGACTCGGACACTGAGAAACTGGTCCTTGATCCCAAGGGCGTTCTGCTCATAGCTGCCCTCATGGCGGTCATCGTTGCATTCACCTCCGGAGAGATAACCTACGTCTACGTATCCGAGGCTCTGGGGATTGGTAGGGCCGCCACCGCAAGGCTCATAGGTTGGGCGGGATTTTTGGCCTCTCTGATGAGCTACGGTGTCTCTTGGCTGGCTGACGTTGGCAGTGAGAGACGGACAGTTATGCTCACGTCAATTCTTGCGGCGATTTCTCCCCTTCTGGCCGCGGTTAAAAGTGCTCCCACGGTTTTTCTTGGCATATTCCTTGCCCTCTTCGCCTTCCAGAGCTTCCGCCCGATTTCTAGGAAGATCCTGGCCGGCTACCACCGCTCTTCCCTTGCCATAGGGGGGGTAAACGGGGTTCAGAACATTTCAACCTTCTTTGGAGGTATTCTCTTTGGCCTCTCTTATTCCCTTGGGGAGGTTCATTGGCTGTTTACCGTCAATTTGGCTTTTCTGACCTTCATGCCGGTCTCCATCATCCTCCTGTGGAAGGGTATTGGACTTAGAATGCGTGGTTAGCGGTCCATCTGAATCATCGAGTTTCGGACGCCACTTTCCAAAACTTTTATAAGTCGCTCCACTCGCCTAAGTTTAGGTTTAGCTTATGCTCATTTGGAGGTGAGAGGATGGGACTTAGACCAGCCAAGATCGATAGGGACGTTGATAAACCCGCTTACACGAGAAGGAAATATATAAGGGGTGCCCCTGGCCCGAAGATAACCATATTCGACATGGGGAACCTTTCAGCCGAGTTTGAGTATGAGGTCAGCCTTCATGCCGAGCAGGCAATGCAGATAAGGCAGAACGCGCTTGAGGCTGTTCGTGTACAGGTTAACAGGTACCTCCAGAAGAACGTTGGAAGGAGCAACTACCACTACAAGATAAGGGTTTACCCCTTCCAGGTTCTCCGTGAGAATCCAATGGCCACTGGGAGAAAGGCTGATCGTTACGGAAACGGTATGAGGAGGCCCTTTGGAAAGCCGATAGGTCTCGCCGCCCGCGTCAAGAAGGACCAGAAGATACTCACGGTGTGGGTCAACGAACCGCACCTCAAGTTTGCCATCGACGCGATGCGCAGGGCGGGCATGAAGTTCTCGTACTCCAGCTACTACCGCATCTACGATAAGGACGGCAACGACGTAACCAGTAAGATTCTCTCCACGATGAAGCGCTGAAATGCAACGCTGAGTCACACGCTGTTATGCGGCGGTGGGAGTTCCGTTACCTCTCCTCTTTTCAGCGCTGGATCCTGGACGTACGTTTGTGTTCCTGGTTCGTTGCTGGCTGTGGTGGCATTTCTACCTCAGTAGGGGGTTTCTTTCTGCTTCACGGTGGGGGAGTAACTTATCCCAGCTAGTTACCCCCGTCTACGGTAGTTCAACACTCTCGACGTAATTACGGTCAGCGGTTGATCCAGCATTCATAATAATTATTAAAGATGTCGCCCAACATTGGTCGGTGGGAAGATGGTTGGCTCTCGCTTCAGGTCACTGCTCCTCAAGCTCGGCGTTCCTGAGGACAGGCTGGCCGTTCTTGATGGTAAGGGTGGGATTGTGGAGGGCGAATTCGAAGGTATCAGATACGTTCGCTTTCGAGATTCCGCCAAGGGTTTTCGGCGCGGAACGGTTGTCTTTGAGAACGGCGATGTCGTCCTTGGATTCCCTCACATTAAACGCATAGTCCAGCTTGAGAACGTAATAAGGAGAGTCTTTAAGAACAGGGCATTCTACGTTGAGGAGAAGGTGGACGGCTACAACGTCCGCGTCGTGAGTGTGAGGGACAGGGTTCTTGCCCTCACAAGGGGCGGCTTTATCTGTCCCTTCACGACGGAGAGGATACTGGACTTCATAAACGAGGAGTTCTTCAGGGACTACCCCAACCTCGTCCTGGCGGGGGAGATGGCCGGGCCTGAAAGCCCGTACATCGTTGAAGGGCCGCCCTACGTGAAAGAAGACATAGGGTTCTTCCTCTTTGACATCCAGGAGAAGGGAACGGGAAGGAGCCTCCCTGTGGAGGAGAGGCTTAAGCTTGCCGAGGAGTACGGCATTCGTCACGTTGAAACTTTTGGCCTCTACGACCGCTCGAAGATTGGGGGGCTGCATGAGTTAATCGAAAGGCTGGGCAGGGAGAGGAGAGAGGGCATCGTCATGAAAACGCCAGACATGAGGAGAATCGCGAAATACGTAACGCCCTACGCCAACATCAACGACGTCAGGATAGGCTCGCACGTATTCTTCGACCTGCCCCACGGCTACTTCATGGGGCGGATTAAGCGCCTCGCGTTCTATCTGGCCGAAAAGCACATCAAGGGCAAGGAGTTCGACGAGTACGCGAAGGCCCTCGGAAAGGCCCTCCTCCGGCCGTTCGTTGAGAGCATCCACGAGGTTGCTAACGGCGGCGAGGTCGAGGAGGTATTCACGGTCAGGGTGAAGAGCATAAGCACTGCCCACAGGATGATGACCCACTTCGAGAGGCTCGGCGTGAAGATCCACATCGAGGACATCGAGGATTTGAGAAACGGCTACTGGAGGATAACCTTCAAGAGGGTCTATCCGGACGCCACACGCGAGATGAGAGAGCTTTGGAACGGCAGGGCGTTCGTGGATTGAAGCGGTAGGTTTCATGAAAATTATCCTGCTAATTTGGGTGGATAAGTAAAATAGAGAAGCTCTAACTTGCACACCCACAAGTTACTCGCACCCCTGCAAGTTAAAGCTCCCTGAAGACCTTCGCCAACACGGGGTCGGGGATGTGGTAGCTTCCCTTCTTCTTTTCCACGTAGCCTGCTTTGACGAGGTTCTCAAGCAAAGCTGAAAAGTTCGAGTCGTTTACGGGGCCGAGCTTTAAGGAAAGGTAGTCTCTAATGTCCTTCCAGCGGGAATAGTTCAACGCTATCGCCTTCAGTATGAAGCGGTAGCGGGGACTGTAGTTGAAGAGCTTCGACAGCTCGTTTCCGGCTATGGCTTTAGCCTCCCTGAGAACTTCCTCAATAGCTTTATGATGTCTGAGTTTCCTCGTAACGCGGATGTACCCGTAGAGGGAGAGCCAGCCGGGGATACCGTCGAGCTCTTCAACGGCCCCTTCGATTTCCCGTTCCATAACTTTAAACTCTGTCTCTTCGAAGCCCGTTCTCAGGAATTCTCTGCTCAGCTTCGGATTAAAACGCTCAAGGGATATGTCGTGGTGGTATCTGCCGAAGAGCGGCGCTTCAGGATCGTTAAACTTCAAGAAGTCGAAGAGAAGACCCACCTCTGAGCCGGTGAGAATGAATGTCAGGTTTTTGAGGTTGTCAATGGCGTAAGCCAAAATCCCGTCGTACCTCGTGGCCCCCCCAAAGCGCAGGTACTGAGCCTCGTCGAAGGCAATAATTACTCTTCCGGCTTTTCCGCCGTATTCATTGAGCGCCTCCAAGAGCTCCGTTATCGAGAAGTCCTTTGAGGTTATCTCCAGTCTGAGCCCGGAAACGCTTACCCCCCTGACCCTCTCAAGGAAGAGCTTTGCCTCCTCGACCAGCTTTTTCCTTCCGCTCATTCCTGAGAGGAGCATTTTCCCGATTACGTACCTGTTGACGGATGAGAACTCGGAGTAGGTTTTTCTCACGTCGACTTTTATTGAAGGGTAGGTGAGCTCGTTGAGTGCAACGTTGAGGAGTGAGCTCTTTCCGAGCCTCCTGAGGCCGAGAAGGAGGATTAGCCTTTCTCCTCTCCCCACTGCCTCCTTAAGCTCCCTGAGTTCCCTTTCCCTATCAAAGAGTTCTTCCCTCTTCGTCTTTGGGTACGGTGAAAACAGCATTAACTTGCACCCCCACAAGTTACTTGCACCCCTGCAAGTTAAAAGGCTTTCCCCGAAACTTTTCTAGCGAAAAGTTTCATCAAAGTTTGTGATTCCTTTATGAGTGCTCTTTTGAAGTGTTTGCGTTTCTGAAATTCCTTTTGGAGCTTTAGAATTCTCTAATTGGGGAACGTTTGTTTTTGGGTTTACGTTTTTTTCGCGCTCCGGAGAAGCGCTTTTCGGGGGATAACCCTGTTTTGTGGGCTTTTAGAAGTAAATTTCAACAGGGGAGAGGGTCTTTTACTGTGCAAACGCTCTCAAACAAAATCGCACTTAGGAAAAGAATCACGAGTCTTGGTCAAACTCAACGGGACTATCATCCCGTGCGTTGAAGCTCCACTTCAACGTCGCAAAGGCGAACAAGCTTTTAGAAAAAGCTTGATCAAAAGAGCTCCTTTCTTCTAAATTGACAGGGAATAAAAGTGTGCACTACTAAAGCAGCACCTTTAAACTAGGGTTTAATCCCTAAAACGAGTCATTGAAGAGGTTTCACATCTTTTTTGGCGTCTTTTGGACGCCTTGTAGGGGTGAAACACTGAAAAACTGCCAACTTAAGAGTAAACACTTGAAAAACAAGCAATTTTAGAATTGCACGTGATTTTTCCGCCAGCGCTTTGCGAAGCAAAGGGCTGATTGCAAAAAATTTGTACACCTTCAAACCCAAAAAAGGGTGGAAGGGTTCGAAAGCCTTTTAAATAGTCTCCATAGACCTTCCTCCAGCGTTGGAGTATTCAGAGCGAAGGATGACAGGAAAATGGGCTGGCACATCTTTATTCCGGATTCGCTCCTTGAAGAGAGTGATGATCCGAAAATTCGGACGTACAAGGTTGGTCAGGTAGCAAGAGCAGCGGCGATCTTCGGCGTCGAGCACATCTGGATTTACGGGGCCGGCGGCAGGGACGGCAGGTTCATAAAAACCATCCTCGAATACGCTGAAACACCCCAGTACCTCAGGAAGAGGCTATTTCCGCTGATACCGGAGTTGAGGTACGTTGGCGTCATCCCGCCCTTGAGGACCCCCCACCATAAGCTCAAGCGAAAGCCCAGAGTTGGGGAGATCCGTGAGGGCTTCGCCTTCAGGAAGGGACGAAGGATTTACGCCGACATTGGACTTGATGACCTTGCGATGGTTGAAGGAGTCATTGAAGGGCGTGCAACGTTCGAGATCATCTCAACAAGGCCCCTCAAAGTGATACCGACAAAACCAGAGGAGTACTGGGGGTACCGGGTTCACCTCACCGGTAGCCCTCTAGCAAAAACACTTAAAAAGGCAAGGCTTGACCTGGCAGTTGCAACCTCCAGGAAGGGGCAAGACATTCGGGAGGTGAGGCTTCCCTCACTTAAGAGGGAGGTCGGATTGGTCTTTGGCTCGCCGAGGAGGGGCGTGATGGAGCTCCTCGGTGGGGAGGATTATAACTTTGATCTAATCCTCAACACAGTTCCAAATCAGCGGACAGCCACCGTCCGCACCGAGGAGGCCATCTTGGCCACACTCGCGGTGTTTAATTTCATAGGGAGGGATTGAGATGGGAAAGATACACAGACCAAGGAGAGGTTCACTGGCTTACTCGCCCAGAAAGCGGGCTAGGAGTGTAGTCCCAAGAATCAAAACATGGCCGGAGGAGAGTGAGGTTAGACTGCTTGGCTTCGCAGGATACAAGGCGGGGATGACCCACATCCTCATGATAGACGACAGGCCGGGGCTTACCAGGGGCAAGGAAATCGTTATGCCTGTTACTATCGTGGAAGTCCCGCCGCTCTTCGTCTACGGTATCAGGGCATACAGACAGGGGTACCTTGGACTGGAGACCGTCACTGAGGTATGGGCACTCAACCTCAGCGATGACCTGAAGAGAAGGATAAAAACACTCCCTAAGAACTACAACGAGGAAACGTTCCGTGCAAAGCTTGGGGAGCTTGAGGATCTCGTTAGGAATGGAGAGATCGTTGAGGTCAGGGCCCTCGTCCACACCCAGCCGAGACTCATCAAACTCAAGAAGAAGCCCGAGGTCATGGAATACGCGGTTGGCGGAGACGATGTTGCCGCCAAGTTTGACTACCTCAAGGGGATCGTTGGCAGGGAGGTCCGTGCGGGGGATGTCCTTCACGAGGGCGAGCTCCTCGACGTCATCGCGGTAACCAAGGGCAAGGGAACTCAGGGCCCGGTCAAGAGATGGGGAGTTAAGATACAGTTTCACAAGGCCCAGCGTGCAGGTAAGGCTAGGCATATAGGCAACCTCGGTCCGTGGCATCCGACCAGGGTCATGTGGACGGTTCCGCTTGCGGGACAGATGGGTTTCCACCACAGAACCGAGTTCAACAAGAGACTCATAGCGATAGGCGAGAACGGAACCCTTGAGCTCAACGGCAACAAAGTTGAGGTGACTCCAAAGGGAGGCTTCCCTCACTACGGTCTCATAAGAAGCGACTTCCTGATGATCCAGGGCACGGTCCCGGGTGCTTTTAAGAGAATCGTCCGGGTCAGACCGGCCATCAGGGCTCCGAAGAAGAGACCTCCCCTTGAGAGACCACAGATAACGTACATCAGTAGAGAATCCAAGCAGTGAGGTGAGATAGATGAAAGTTAAGGTATTTTCACTTGAAGGCGAGCCCGTTGAGGAGATAGAGCTTCCAAAGGTCTTTGCCACCCCCTTCAGGCCCGACCTCATCAGGAGGGCTGTCATTGCCTCATGGACGCACAGGATACAGCCGCAGGGCAGGGACCCGCAGGCCGGTAAGAGACGCGTCACCGAGAACATTGGAAAGGGCCATGGGATGGCGAGGGTTGAGAGGATAAAGACCTCTCCGAGGTTCGCTGCGTTCGTCCCCTTTGCGGTTGGTGGAAGAAGGACCCACCCACCAAAGGTCGAGAAGGTTATCTGGGAGGGCATTAACAAGAAGGAGAAGAGACTCGCTGTAATGAGCGCGATAGCCGCCACCGCAAACTATGACCTCGTCAGGGCTAGGGGGCACATGGTCGACAACGTCCCGCAGGTTCCGCTAGTCGTCACCGACGACCTCGAGAAGGTCTTCAAGACCGCCCAAACTAGGGAGATATTCAAGAAGCTCGGCGTCTGGGACGACATTGAGAGGGCCAAAAAGAACACCAAGATAAGGGCAGGTAAGGGCAAGATGCGCGGAAGGCGCTACAAGAAGGCCAAGGGGCCGCTCGTCGTCGTTGCCAAAAACGAGGGAATCGTCCAGGGAGCTAGGAACCACCCGGGCGTTGACGTTATCACAGTGGAGAACCTCGGCGTTGAACTGCTCGCTCCGGGTACCCACCCCGGAAGGCTTACCATATGGACAAAGGGTGCGATAGAAAAGCTTAGGGAGATTTACGGGTGATGAGAGATGGATCCGTACAGGGTTATCGTTAGGCCGCTCGTCACGGAGAAGGCCGTTTCAATGATAGAACGAGAGAACAAGCTCACCTTCATAGTGAACAGGAGGGCCACAAGGGCCGACATCAAGAGGGCCGTGGAAGAGATGTTCGAGGTTAAAGTGGAGAAGGTCAACGTCCTCCTCACCATGAAGGGCGAAAAGAAGGCTTACGTGAAACTCAAGCCGGAATACGACGCTAGTGAGATAGCCGCAAGGATAGGATTGTTCTGATGGGGTGAGTGAGATGGGAAAGAGTCTGATTCAACAGAGGAGAGGTAAGGGAACGAGCACCTTTAGGGCGCCCTCCCACAGGTACAGGGGAGCGGTTAAGTACGTTCCGCTTAACCTGACGAAGGAGCAGACCCTTGTTGGTGAAGTCGTAGAGATACTCCACGACCCCGGAAGGACCGCACCGGTTGCCAGGGTGAAGTTTACGAACGGCATGGAGAAGCTCATCATAGCTCCAGAAGGGCTCCTCGTTGGTGAGGAGATAGCGGCCGGGCCGAACGCTCCGATAAAAATGGGCAACTCCCTTCCGCTCGCAATGATACCTGAGGGAAGCTACGTTTACGACATAGAGGGGAGCCCCGGTGATGGTGGCAAGTACGTCCGTGCGGGTGGAACTTACGCACTCATCGTCAGCAGGGAGAAGGACAAGGTCATAGTCCAGCTTCCGAGTGGTGAGCTCAGGCAGTTCAACCCTGCCTGCAGGGCAACCATAGGTGTGGTCGCTGGCGGTGGAAGACTTGAGAAGCCCATAGTTAAGGCAGGAAAGGCTTACTACATCATGAAGGCGAGGAACAGGTTCTGGCCAAAGCCGAGGGGCGTCAAGATGAACGCAGTTAACCACCCACACGGTGGTAAGGAGCATCACATTGGCAGGCCAAGCACCATCGCCAGAAGGGCCGCCCCAGGTCAGAAGGTTGGTCATATCGCCGCGAGAAGAACCGGTAGGAGGAAGTGAAGATGGCGAGGAAGAAAGAGTTTAAGTACAGGGGTTACAGTTTCAATGAACTGCTTAACATGTCACTTGAGGATTTTGCCAAGCTTCTTCCTGCCAGGCAGAGGAGAAGCCTCAAGCGTGGACTTTCACCTGAGCAGAAGAAACTCCTGAGGAAGATACGGCTTGCTAGAAAAGGGAAGTACAAGAAGCCGATAAAAACCCACAGCAGGGACATGGTTATCCTCCCAGAGATGGTCGGCATGACCATACACGTCCACAACGGGAAGGAGTTCGTCGCTCTGGACATCAAAGAGGAAATGATAGGACACTACCTCGGTGAGTTTGCCCTGACCCGGAAGATAGTGCAGCACGGTTCGCCGGGTGTTGGAGCTACAAGGTCCTCAATGTTCGTGGCTATCAAGTGAGGTGGTCTAGATGTCCAAGGGAAGGTTTTCCTATTCATTCCAGAACTTTGATCCTGAGAGAATGGCGCGCGCCAGTGGAAGGGATCTCAGGATGTCCCCAAAGCACACTGTGGAGCTCCTCAGGGAGATCAGGGGCATGATGGTCAACGATGCACTCCGCTACCTCGACGACGTTATAGCGCTCAAGAGACCGGTTCCAATGAAGCGGTTCAACGACAGCCAGGGGCACAAGCCGGGCAGGGGTTTCGGTCCAGGTCGCTATCCGGTCAAGGTCGCCAAAGCCGTCAAGAGGATCCTCCTCAACGCCAAGAACAACGCCGAACAGAAGGGGCTTGATGTTGACAGGCTTAAGGTGATCCACGCAGCAGCCCAGAGGGGCCCAGTGCTCCGCGGCTACATTCCCAAGGCCTATGGAAGGGCCACACCGTTCAACGAACAGACCACCCACGTGGAGATAGTTGTTGAGGAGATTAGGAGGTGAGCCTTTTGGCGATCGAGAGATACTTCATCAGGGAGAACGTTAAGGAGATGCTCATTGACGAGTACCTCGAAAAGGAGCTCAGAAGGGCTGGCTACGGTGGAATCGACATAAAGAAAACTCCCCTTGGTACAAAGGTGACGATATTCGCGGCCAGTCCCGGATATGTTATCGGCAGGGGTGGAAGGAAGATACGGGAGCTTACCCGGCTACTCGAGAGGAAGTTCAACCTTGAGAACCCACAGATCGAGGTCGAGGAGATCAAAAATCCCTACCTCAACGCCAAGGTTCAGGCTGTCAGGCTTGCCCAGGCCCTTGAGAGGGGTATTCACTTCAGGAGGGCTGCCTACTCGGCCATAAGAGCGATCATGAGGAACGGTGCCAGGGGTGTCGAAATCCGTCTGAGCGGAAAACTCACCGGTGAGAGGGCCAAAAGTGTCCGCTTTTATCAGGGTTACCTCGCTAAGGTCGGCAACCCCGCCGAGACCCTCGTCAGTAAGGGCTACGCACAGGCGCGCCTTAAACTCGGCGTCATTGGTGTTAAGGTCTCAATCATGCCGCCCGATGCTAAACTCCCGGACGAAATTGAGGTCATAGAAAAGCCCGTTGAGGAAGAGGTGAGCGGAGAATGAAGCCAAGTGAGATCCGTGAGATGGGCATGGATGAGATCAACGAGAGGCTCAGGGAGCTCCGCCTTGAGCTCGCCAAGGAGAGGGGTGTGCTCACCATGGGGGCATCGACCGAAAACCCCATGGTCATCCGAAACCTCAGGCGCGATATAGCGCGCCTGCTTACCATACGAAAGGAGAAGCTTAAGGAGAAAAGGTGAGGTTCGGTGCCTAGGATTGTTAACCCTCTGGATGAGATGCTCTTTAAGGAGGTCCTGAAGGAACAGCAGAGGATTAGGGTGTACATAGAGAAAGCCCGCTACGGGAAGCTCAAGACCATAATCGAGGGGATCGATGAGAAGGAGTTCGATCTCGATGAGATCGCAAAGAAACTGAAGGCGAAGTTGGCATGCGGTGGAACCGTGAAAAAAGGAAGAATAGAGCTCCAGGGCGATCACAGGGACAGGGTCAGGAAGTTGCTTGGAGAACTTGGATTTTCAGAGGACTTGGTAGAGGTGGAGTGAACCATAAAAGGCTCATCTGGAGCGAGCTCATTGGACTGAAAGCAAAGATTATAAGGGCATCCCATCCAGAGCTGGTTGGCATCGAGGGCTACGTCCTTGATGAGACGAGGAATACCCTCACCCTCGGCGGTGAGCGGGTCTGGGTAATCCCAAAGGACGTGGTGGAACTTGAGTTTGAAGCTGGCAATAAAAGAATCCGGATTGAAGGGAAGAACCTAATAGGAAGGCCTGAGATGAGATTGAAGAAGAGGTGGAGACGATGAGAGAGATTGGATTGAAGATTCAGCCTCCCGCTGAGAAATGTGATGATCCAAACTGCCCGTGGCATGGATATCTAAAGCTCCACGGCAGATACTTTGAGGGAGTTATCGTCAGCGATAAGGGCAAAAAGACCGTCGTGGTTGAAAGGCAGCACTACCACTATCTCAAGAAGTACGAGAGATATGAACTTAGGAGAAGCAGGATACACGCTCACAACCCCGAATGCATAGATGCTAAGGTCGGTGACAGAGTCCTAATAGCTGAGAGCAGACCGATAAGTAAAACCAAGAGTTTCGTGGTAGTTGCCGTGACCAAAAGGGCTGAGGAGGTGTGAAGGATGGCCAAGAAGGGTGCTGGAGCCACAAGGGGAATTAGTCCAGTCAGGCCGACCCGTGCCCTCCCAATAGGCGCTTATCTCAGGGTCGCAGACAACAGCGGCGCCAAGGTCGTTCAGATCATAGGCGTCGTCGGTTACAAAGGTACCAGGAGGAGGCTGGCCAGCGCGGGTGTTGGGGACATGGTTATCGCGGCTGTCAAGAAGGGGCGGCCGGATATCAGGCATCAGGTGGTCAGAGCCGTCGTTGTGAGGCAGAGAAAGGAATACAGAAGGCTCGACGGCATGCGTGTCAAGTTCGAGGACAACGCGGCAGCGATAGTCACCCCTGAGGGTGTCCCCAGAGGAACCGAGATAAGGGGCGCCATAGCGAGGGAGGCCGCCGAGCGCTGGGTCAGGCTCGGCAGCATAGCGAGCATCGTGTTGTGAGGTGAGAATTATGAAGCTTAATACAAAGCAACCGAGAAAGCAGAGGAAGTTCCTTTACAACGCCCCACTGCATCTTAGGGGCAAGTTCATGAGTGCGGCCCTCAGCAGGGATCTGAGGGAAAGGTACAACGTCAGGAACCTCCCTATTAGGTCGGGGGACAAGGTCAGGATCGTCCGGGGCGACTTCAAGGGCAAGGAAGGCAAGGTCATGGATATTGACCTCAAAAGGTACAGGATACACGTTGAGGGGGTTACCCAGAAGAAGGTTGATGGAACCGAGGTGTTCTACCCGGTTCACCCGTCCAACGTCGTTATAATAGACCTCAACCTTGAGGACGAGAAGAGGGAGAAGATAATTAATAGGAGGGCTTGAAAATGGCGAGAAAGGGTGCAAAGAGACACCTTAAGAGGCTTGCTGCCCCAACCCAGTGGTACCTCTCAAGAAAGACCTACAAATGGGCCATCCGTCCGAGGCCGGGTCCCCACAGTATGAAGACCTCGATTCCGCTGCTCTATATAATCAGGGACTATCTCGGCTACGCCAAGACTGCAAGGGAGGCACGGAGGATACTTAACGAAGGCAGGGTCCTGGTTGATGGTATACCAAGGAAGGACTACAAGTTCCCCGTCGGTATAATGGACGTTGTTTCTATCCCTGAGACCGGCGAGCACTACAGAATCCTACCGAACAGAATTGGGAAGCTGATACTTCATCCTATAGCTGATAAGGAAGCCAACGTGAAGCCACTCAGGATAAACAACAAGCGCATGGTTAAGGGGGCCAAGGTTCAGCTAAACCTCCACGATGGAAGCAATCACTTGGTCACCATGAACGATAAGGATAAGTACAGGACGGCCTATACCGTTCTCATGAGGGTTCCCGACAGAGAGGTCATCGAGGTCATCCCGTTCGAGGTAGGGGTCTACGTCTTCGTTACCCAGGGTAAGAACGTCGCCAGGAGAGGCAAGGTCACTGAGGTTAGGAGGTTCCCGATGGGCTGGCCGGACGTTGTCACAATTGAGGACGAGAACGGCGAACTCTTCGACACACTTAAGGAGTACGCCTTCGTCGTTGGAAAAGAGAAGCCGGAGATTTCCCTTCCGTGAGAGAGGTGAGATGAGATGGAAATCAACAGAGAGGCTATCCTTGCAGACTGGGAAGCTCACCCGATGAGGAAGCCCAGGATTGCAAAGGTCACCATAAACATTGGAGTCGGCGAGAGCGGTGAGAGGCTCACCAAGGCTGAGAAGATGCTTGAGGGACTCGTCGGTCAGAAGCCGATAAGGAGACGTGCTAAGCAGACCAACAAAGACTTCGGAATCCGGCGTGGTGAGCCTATAGCGGTCAAGGTCACACTCAGAAAGGAGAAAGCAGAGAAAATGCTCGATAGGCTCCTTGAGGCTGTTGACAGGAAGCTCAAGGCCGGCAACTTCGACGAGCACGGGAACTTCTGCTTTGGGATACAGGAGCACATAAACATACCCGGCGTCGAATACGATCCGGAAATAGGCATCTTCGGTATGGACGTCTGCGTTACCCTCGAGAGGCCAGGATACCGTGTTGCCAAAAGGAAGCGGGGAAGGAAGAAACTTCCGACCAAGCACAAGCTGACTAAGGAGGAGGGTATCGTCTTCGCTGTGGAAGAGCTGAATGCTAAGGTGGAGGGATTGTGAGATGGCGAAGGCTGACTACAACAAGAAGAAGCCGCGCAAGTTCGGTAAGGGTGCGAGAAGGTGCATGCGTTGCGGCCAGTACGGCCCGGTTATCAGGATACACGGCCTTATGCTCTGCAGGCACTGCTTTAGAGAGATAGCCCCCAAGCTGGGCTTTAAGAAGTACGAGTGAGGTGAGAGAAGATGACTTTACTTGATCCACTGGCTAATGCCCTTTCACACATAACGAACAGCGAGAGGGTCGGAAAGAATGAGGTCTACCTCAAGCCAGCCTCCAAACTCATGGGGGAGGTCCTCAGGGTTATGCAGGAGAACGGCTACATAGGCGAATTCGAGTTCATAGACGATGGAAGAGCCGGAATCTACAGGGTACAGCTCATAGGAAAGATCAATAAGACAGGTGCTATAAAACCGCGCTTCCCGGTCAAGGCTACGGAGTACGAGACCTGGGAAAAGAGGTTCCTCCCGGCATTCGAGTTCGGTATCCTCATAGTCTCGACCTCCCAGGGAGTTATGGCCCACAAAGAAGCCATCGAGAAGGGAATCGGCGGTAGGTTGATAGCGTACGTCTACTGAGGTGAGAGGGATGCCGATAGATGCATGGGTAAGAGAAGAGGTTGAGATTCCTGAGGGTGTTGATGTCACCGTTGAGGGAAACGTTGTTAATATCAAGGGGCCAAAGGGTGAACTTCAGAGGGAGTTCAAGTACCCCGGTGTAAAGGTATTCACAGAGGACGGTAAGGTCGTGGTCTTCAAAGAGTTCCCCAGGAGAAAGGACATAGCCATAGCGAGAACCTTTAAGGCCCATATAGCGAACATGCTCAGGGGCGTCACCGAGGGCTTTACTTACAGGCTCAAGGTAGTCTACAGCCACTTCCCGATGACCGTTAAGGTTCAGGGTGACGAGGTCGTCATCGAGAACTTCCTCGGTGAGAAGAACCCCCGGAGGGCCAAGATCCTCCCTGGAGTTTCGGTTAAGGTAACGGGTAGTGAGGTCATCGTTGAGGGCATCGACAGGGAGGCCGTTGGTCAGACCGCTGCAAACATTGAACAGGCAACTAGGATAACCAAATGGGACAGGCGCGTCTTTCAGGATGGTATTTACATCGTTGACAAGGCGGGTAAACCTATAAAGTTCTGAGGTGTGAGAAATGAACGAGAAAGCGAGACTCCTTAGGATAAGGGCCAGGATCAAGAGGAAGAAACCGCGCTTCCTCAGGCAGGAGTGGTGGAGGTTCCCGAAGTTCAAGAACAATCCCAAGTGGCGCAGGCCGAAGGGAATTGACAGCAAACTCAGGCTTAAGAAGAAAGGCAAAGCTCGCTCCCCCAGCATTGGATGGAGATCTCCAAGGGCCGTTCGTGGACTACATCCGAGCGGGTATGAAGAGATCCTCGTCCACAACGTTAGGGAGCTTGAGGCCATAGACTCGACCAAGCAGGCCGCCAGGATAGCCGGAACCGTTGGAGCCAGGAGGAGGGAGACCATACTCGCCAGGGCAAAAGAGCTTGGCGTTAAGGTACTCAACCCGTGAGGTGAGATTATGCTCAAGATGCAGAGGAGAATTGCCGCTGATTTGTTGAAGTGCGGTGAGAACAGGGTATGGATCGATCCTGAGAAGATGGAGGATGTCGCTGCCGCAATAACCCGTGAGGATATAAAGAGACTCATCCATGATGGCGTAATCAAGAAGAAGCCTGTTAGAGGACAGAGTACATACAGAGCTAAACTCCGGGCAGAGGCCAGGAAGAAGGGCCGTCACAGGGGGCCGGGAAGCAGGAAAGGCAAGAAGACAGCCAGGATGGGCAAGAAGGAACGCTGGATGATGACCATCAGGGCCCTCAGGAGGGAGCTTAGGAAACTCAAGGCGGATGGCAAGCTCGACGAGCACGCATACAGAAGACTCTACATCAGAGCCAAGGGCGGCCAGTTCAAGAACAAGCGACAGCTCTACCTGTTCATGCAGGAGCACGATATACTGAAGGAGTGAGGTGAGAGAGATGGCACACGGACCAAGGTATAGGGTTCCATTCAGAAGGAGGAGAGGGGGTAAGACTAACTATCACAAGAGGCTCGCCCTCCTCAAGTCCGGAAAGCCCAGGCTTGTTGTGAGGAAGACCCTCAACCACCACGTAGCCCAGATAGTGGTTTACGACCCGAAGGGGGACAGAACGATAGTCTCAGCACACACCAAGGAGCTCATGAGGGACTTCGGCTGGAAGAGCCACGGAGGCAACACACCTTCAGCCTACCTGCTCGGTCTCCTCATAGGCTACAAGGCCAAGAAGGCCGGAATCGAGGAGGCCATCCTTGACATAGGCCTCCACCCTCCGACCAGGGGTTCGAGCATCTTCGCCGTGCTGAAGGGCGCCGTTGACGCTGGACTCAACATCCCGCACAGCGAGGAGATATACCCCGAGGACTACAGGATAACCGGTGAACATGTTGCCAACTACGCCAGGGCCCTTAAGGAGAAGGATGAAAGCCTCTACCAGAAACAGTTCTCAGGTTATCTCACCAGAGGATTAGAGCCTGAGAAGCTCCCTGAGCACTTTGAGGATGTTAAAGGTAGGATAATCGAGAAGTTTGAGGGGGCGAGAGAATGAGCGACCCGAGAGAGATGACCCAGCGCGTTCTTGAGGAGTGGCAGCCGAGGACCAAGCTCGGCAGGCTCGTCAAGGAGGGCCAGATAACTGACATTCACGAGATATTCCGTAAGGGCTACCAGATCAAGGAGCCTGAGATAGTGGATGTCCTCCTCCCGGAGGTCAACCTCAGGGAGAACCAGGAGGTTCTCGACATAGCTCTCACCGTCAGGATGACCGACAGCGGCAGGCGCATAAGGTTCCGTGTTCTCGCCGCTGTGGGCAACAGGGACGGTTACGTCGGCCTCGGAATCGGCCATGGGAAGGAGGTTGGAATAGCCATCAGGAAGGCCATCAACTACGCCAAAATGAACATCATCGAGATCAAGCGCGGCTGTGGAAGCTGGGAGTGCAGGTGCAGGAGGCCGCACTCGATTCCCTTCGCCGTCGAGGGCAAGGAAGGCAGCGTCCGCGTCAAGCTCATGCCGGGACCGCGTGGACTTGGACTGGTCATCGGTGACGTCGGCAAGAAGATACTCAGCCTCGCCGGCGTCCAGGACGTCTGGTCCCAGACTCTCGGTGAGACGAGAACCACCGTGAACTTCGCCAAGGCGGTCTTCACCGCGCTCTACAACACCAATAGCGTTGCCATTAAGCCGGAGGACATCGAGCGCTATGGCATAATCGTCGGAAGAGAGATGTCAGCAAACTTCCAGATTGAGTGAGGTGAGAGAAGATGGCAAAGTTCGCACTCATCAGGCTTAGGAGCGGGATAAGGGCGAAGGGTGAGGTCAGGGACACCCTCGCCATGCTCCGTCTCCACAGGATAAACCACCTCGTCCTCGTCGACGACAACCCGAGCTACAATGGAATGGTCCAGAAGGTCAAGGACTACATCACCTGGGGTGAGATTGACAAGGAAACCCTCGCCGCCCTCATCAGGAAGAGGGGCAGGCTCATCGGCAACAAGCCGGTTACCGATGAGTACGTCAAGGAGAAGCTTGGTATGAGCATAGATGAGTTCGCCCAAAAGATCGTGGACGGTGAGATGAAGCTTGGGGACCTCCCCAGTGTGAAACCGGTCTTCAGGCTTCACCCACCAAGGGGCGGCCTAAAAGGAAGCAAGAAGCGCTCGTTCAAGGAGGGCGGGGCACTTGGTTATCGCGGCGAGAAGATAAACGAGCTCATTGAGAGAATGCTCTGAGGTGGCGAGAGATGATAAGGAGAAAGAAGAAGGTTAGGAAGTTCCGCGGGAGTCACACTCATGGATGGGGATGCAAGAAGAAGCACCGCGGCGGTGGCAGCAAGGGCGGCAAAGGAATGGCAGGAACCGGAAAAAGGAAAGACCAGAAATGGACCTGGGTTATCAAATACGCCCCCGACAGGTTGGGCAAAAGGGGATTCCACCGGCCAAAGGCCGTTCAGTACCTCCCCCAAGTAATGAATCTCAACGACATAGAAGAGAACCTTCAGCTCTTCCTCGACAGCGGCATTGCGTACGAGGAGGAGGGAAAACTCATTGTGGACACCACTCAGATGGGGATCGACAAGGTCCTTGGAAGCGGAAGGATCAGCAGGCCCCTTGTGGTGAAGGCTTACTACGTAACTCCCAAAGCTGAGGAGAAGATTAAGGCCGCTGGTGGCGAGGTTCTCCTCGCCTGATTCCCTTTAATTTTCAAAAAAATCTCGGGTGTTGCCAATGGGAAGACTAAGGGACCTGACGTTTGCTTTAGAACGGTATTTCCCTGAAGTTGAGCGGCCAAAACGGCGCGTTCCGCTTAAGGAGAAGTTTATGTGGACGGGCATTGTCCTGCTGTTGTACTTCATACTGGCTGAAATGCCCCTGTATGGGATGCCCAAGAACATCCAGGACTATTTCGCAACGCTTCGTTTTGTTCTCGCAGGTAGAAGTGGATCCCTGCTGACGTTGGGTATCGGTCCAATAGTCACCGCGAGTATTATAATGCAACTTCTCGTGGGCTCTGAGATAGTCCACCTCGACTTGTCGAATCATGAGGACAGGAGGTTTTACCAGGCCGCCCAGAAGCTGTTTGCCGTGTTTATGAGCTTCTTCGAGGCCGGAGTTTACGTCTTCGCCGGTGCGTTCGGGAGGGTGGATAGCAACCTCAGTGCGTTCCAGACGGTAACCACCCCACAGGGGGCTGCGTTCATAGGTCTAGGACTGGCGATACTGTTGTTGTTACAACTTGGATTTGCATCAACGATGCTGATTCTCCTCGATGAACTCGTCAGCAAGTGGGGCATCGGAAGTGGTATCAGCCTCTTCATCGCTGCTGGGGTCTCTCAGCAGGTTATAGTTAAATCACTCAGCCCTATGACGACATCAAGCTACATCGACCCAGTTACGGGGGGACCTGCCATAATCGGCGCCATTCCAGCGTTCATCCAGCACCTTATACACGGTGATGTGAGCGGGGCCATATACAGGGGGGCCTTGCCGGATATGCTGGATCTCACGGCGACCATAATAGTGTTCCTTGTGGTGGTGTACCTGGAGAGCATGCGCGTTGAGATACCCCTCAGCTACGGCCGTGTCACCGTTCGTGGAAGGTACCCAATAAGATTCATGTACGTCAGCAACATCCCGATCATCTTGACCTTTGCACTCTACGCCAACGTCCAGTTATGGGCAAGGCTTCTTTACAGCAGGGGCATAACCTGGCTGGGTACGTTCGATTCCAGGGGTAATCCTGCCAGCGGAATCGTCACCTACCTCTACCCTACTAGGGATATCTACCACGTCATAGCACAGCCGGGTCATGCCCTGATATACGCGGTTAGCACTATAATCTGGGCCCTTATCTTCGGCTTCCTGTGGGTGGAACTCACAGGACTTGATGCCAAGAGCATCGCCAGACAGCTTCAGCAGGCAGGACTCCAGATACCTGGCTTCAGAAGGGATCCGAGAATCCTGGAGAGGGTGCTCAACAGATACATCCCCTACGTTACCTTCTGGGGATCGTTCACCCTGGCCATAGTAGCGGTGCTGGCGGATTTCCTTGGAGCACTTGGTACAGGAACGGGAATACTGCTTACGGTGGGTATACTCTACAGGTTCTACGAGGAGATCGCCAGGGAGCAGGCAACTGAGATGTTCCCGATGCTAAGGAAGTTCTTCACCAAGTGAGCCTTTCTTTCTTTACAAAACCTTTTAAACCCGCTTTTATTAATTCCTCCAGAGCCTCCTTGGGTGAGTGTAATGCCGTTTGTGGTCATGATAACTGGCATCCCGGGTGTAGGGAAGAGCACAATAACAAAGCTTGCCCTCAAACAGGTGCGGGTCAAGTTTAGGCTCCTCAACTTCGGGGATTTGATGTTTGAGGAGGCCGTGAAAGCGGGTCTGGTATCCCACAGGGACGAGATGAGGAAGCTGAACCCGGACCTGCAGAGACGTCTTCAGATGAAAGTCGCGGAGAAGATCGTGGAGATATCACAGAAGGAACCCGTGCTCATCGACACTCACGCCACGATAAGAACACCCGTTGGTTACCTGCTTGGATTCCCCAGGGAGGTTATAGAGGTTATAAACCCGAACTTCATAGTTATAATTGAGGCGACCCCAAGTGAGATACTTGGAAGGCGCCTCCGCGACCTGAAGCGCGACAGGGACGTGGAGACCGAGGAGCAGATACAGCGGCACCAGGATCTCAACAGGGCTGCCGCGGTGAGTTATGCCATGCATTCAAATGCACTGATTAAGGTGATCGAGAACCATGAGGACAAGGGCCTTGAGGAGGCCGTTTATGAACTTGTTGAGGTACTGAATTTGGCGGTGGGGGAATATGCTTGAGGGAATATACGTCTTCCTTGATAAGGTCTTCGGACCAATGATACTTCACTATCAGCCCATATGGGTTGTTACGGTAGCAGGAGCAATACTGGGAGCATTTTTTACTCTGTTGAACTACATCCTTGTGGATCAGGAGAAGGTCAAGCTCCTTCAGAAGAAGAGCAAGGAGTTCCAGCAGAAGTATCGTAAAGCACAGCTTGAAAAAGATGAGAAAAAACTCAGAAAAATGCAGCAGGAGCAGATGGAACTCATGAAGCTTCAGAGTGAGGTCATGAAGGATACTATGCTTAAGGTTAGCCTCCTTACCCTACCCATATTCTGGGTGTTCTTTGGCTGGTTGAGAAGGTGGTACGTCGAGACCAGCGTGGTGAAGTCACCGTTTAACTTCTTCCTCTTCGACTGGTTCCACAGGCTCTACCACTCTGCCCTACCGGCCAGTGAGCTTGGATATGTGGGATGGTACATAATGACCTCAATGGTGGTTGGATACATCCTGAGGAAGCTCCTGGACATGGGTTAAATTTAAAAACACTCCACGAAAAGGCATTGCGAGGTGAGAGAAAATGAAACCCATGTACAAGTCAAGATCATGGAAACGGAAGTACGTTAGGACACCCGGTGGGAGAACCGTCATACACTTCGAGCGCAAGAAGCCGAAGGTTGCACACTGTGCGATGTGCGGCAGACCCCTTAACGGTTATCCACGTGGCAGACCCGGGGACATTAGGAAGCTTCCAAAGACTGCAAAGAGACCTGAGCGCCCATATCCGAACCTCTGTCCCAGCTGCATGAGGAAAGTTCTGAAGGCCCAGGTCAGAGCAGGCATTGTCCTTTGAGTTTCCCGCAGAAGTGATCGGCATGCCAAAGAACTGCTTGGTAATAACCGTCAGTGGATTGGCGGGTTCTGGGACAACCACCCTCTGTCGGAACCTCGCCAGGCACTATGGATTCAAGCATATCTACGCCGGCTTAATCTTCCGGCAGATGGCCCGGGAGATGGGCATGACCCTGAGGGAGTTCCAGGAGTATGCCGAACTTCATCCCGAGATCGATCGTGAGGTTGACAGGAGGCAGGTGGAGGCAGCCAAGGAGTGCAACGTTGTCATCGAGGGCAGGTTGGCCGGTTGGATGGTTAAGGATGCTGACCTCAAGATATGGCTCGATGCCCCGATGCGTGTTCGTGCAGAGCGCGTTGCTAGAAGGGAGGGCACTACGGTAGAGGAAGCCTTTATGTCCATCGCCGAGAGGGAGAAGGGCAACAGGAAAAGGTATTTAAACCTCTACGGGATTGATGTTGAGGATCTCTCGATATATGATCTGATAATTGATACTTCAAAATGGGGACCCGGTGGCGTCTTCGCGATTGTGAAGGCCGCCATCGACCACCTAAGCCCCGATGGCGACACGGGGTCGGGAAGGGACCCGCGCAAGAAAAAATGAGGAGGTGGGATGAATGCCAGCCATGGAAGTTGGAAGGCTTGCCGTTATAATTGCCGGAAGAAGGGCCGGGGAGAAGGTCGTCGTCGTTGACGTCATCGACAGGAACTTCGTCCTCGTTACCGGCGCTGGCCTCAACAAGGTCAAGCGCAGGAGGATGAACGTCAAGCACCTCGAGCCCCTTCCGGAGAAGGTCAGCATCGAGCGCGGCGCAGACGACGAGGCCGTCAAGGCCGCCCTTGAGCAGGCTGGAATCAGCCTTGAGTGAATTGCAGAGGCCTCTCGGCCTCTTCTTACTTCCCAACGCTTTTAAGTATAATCCCTGAAACCCTTACTGGTGATTCAATGAAAACCGCCTTACTTACCGGTGCCACAGGCGGCATTGGAGAGCTTCTCGTTGAGGGACTCGTCGAGAGGAACTACCGTGTTGTTGGAGTGGCGAGGAACAGGGAAAAACTCCGTGAACTTCAGGAAAAACTGCCGGCTTTTGAGTACATAGTTACAGACTTGACCGGGGAGGACTTTCCAAGCACGATTCTGAAGGGGCTTGAGAGGCTCGGTGCGCAAAAGATTGACCTTCTCATAAACAACGCCGGCCTTGCGGTGAGAAAGCCACTTCTTGAGCATTCAGGCGGGGAGCTGGAGAACCTGTTTCGGGTGAACGCACTCGCCCCGGTGGAACTTACAAATGCGGTTCTCCCGATGCTTCCGAAGGGTTCGACTGTGGTGTTCATAATCAGCGGCGTTGCTTTTATCAACGTGCCGGAGATTCCCTCCTACTGTGCCTCTAAGGGTGCACTCCACTACTTGGCAGTGAACCTCGAAAAGGAGCTCCTGGATAGGGGAATCCATATTATGAGGGTGTATCCCAAGCAGGTCAAGACCGGATTCTGGAACGGAAAGGTTCCGAAGGGCTCGATAGAGCCGGAAGATGTTGCACGGGCAGTGTTCAAGGGGCTCGAAAAGGGTAAGAGGGAAGTTTTTGTGCCGGGCTACCTGAAACTCGTCAAATATCTCCCCAACTGGCCGGTCTTTACCTATCGGTTTAAATACTAAGCTCAGGTTTATAAGGCACTATCCCGAACTTAGGGCGATAACGCTCACCGGGTGATGCTCATGGCGAGGGATGAAGTGAGGAGAATCCTTCCGGCTGACATAAAGCGAGAAGTCCTTGTCAAGGACGAGAAGGCCGAGACCAATCCGAAGTGGGGCTTTCCGCCCGAGAAGAGACCGATGGAGATGCACATGCGGTTTGGCATAATAAACCTCGACAAGCCGCCGGGGCCGACGAGCCACGAGGTCGTTGCCTGGATCAAGAGGCTCTTCGACCTGAACAAGGCCGGCCACGGCGGAACCCTCGACCCCAAGGTCAGCGGTGTTCTGCCGGTTGCCCTCGAGAGGGCCACGAGGGTCGTCCAGGCTCTCCTGCCGGCAGGTAAGGAGTACGTGGCCCTGATGCACCTCCACGGCGACGTTCCGGAGGGAAGAATTAGGGCGGTTATGAAGGAGTTTGAAGGGGAGATAATCCAGAGGCCCCCGCTCAGGAGCGCGGTCAAGAGAAGGCTCAGGACGAGAAAGGTTTACTACATCGAGATACTCGAGATAGACGGCAAGGACGTGCTCTTCCGCGTTGGAGTTGAGGCCGGAACCTACATAAGGTCGCTTATCCACCACATTGGTCTCGCCCTCGGAGTCGGTGCCCACATGGCCGAGCTGAGGAGAACGAGGAGCGGCCCCTTCAAAGAGGATGAAACTTTGGTGACGCTCCACGACCTCATCGACTACTACCACTTCTGGAAGGACGACGGGATAGAGGAATACTTCAGGAAGGCTATCCAGCCCATGGAAAAAGCGGTGGAGCACCTCCCCAAGGTTTGGATTAGAGATTCGGCCGTTGCGGCGGTAACCTACGGCGCCGACCTTGCCGTTCCGGGAATAGTGAAGCTCAACAAGGGCATCAAGAAGGGTGACCTGGTTGCCGTCATGACACTCAAGGATGAACTCGTTGCCCTCGGTAAGGCCACCATTACGAGCGGCGAGATGCTCCAGAGGAGCAAGGGAATAGCGGTTGGTGTTGACAAGGTCTTCATGCCGAGGGATTGGTACCCGAAGCTGTGGTAGCGGCCCTTGCTGACGCATGTTGAGGCAAAGCCTCAACACCTCAGGAAGCTTTGCTTCTCAAGGAGTGCCGGCTGAGGATTTAATGCTTTTTTGGCTTGATTTTCTGTCTTTGGTGAGTTTAGTACACGGTTTCCTAAGAACAGTTTTGGCTGGAACGTCGATATTGAGTGCAGGTTTTTGTTGGTATCAAACTCTCGTTGGAGTTGTCATCAATCAGTGCATGATTTCTTCTGCCTGAATAGTAAGGCACTCTTTGATCAGTTCTCTAAAAATTGTGTTTATTCTGTCCCCCTGTATCTGCTTAGATCTGTTCTGGAAGGTCAATGCTCTGTGTGAGTATTTTATAACTTATTTATAGAAAAATTTTTAAGTAATTGATTTTTATATCTATTAATGATCTCCGAAGGTGTCCACATGAGGGGCCGGAGTAGAAAGGCTGGTGCAGTATTTTTGCTTGCCATAGTCCTGAGTCTGGGCTTCAACGTTACCTATGGGGCAAGAAATACAGCCTCATTGAAGCCCGAAGAAGCATACTGGGCAGAGGAACTTCGGAGAGACCCTCCTCCGGTGAAGGTCAATGAAACCGTGATGGCAATGGTTGAGGAGCGAGATACTTGAGGAGTTCAACGGGGAACTGTGTACCATGAGTGATGAAGAAATGCTTCGCGAGGGTCTCACAAAGGACGATATCAAAAGCCAGAGCGTTCTGCAGATTGCCTGATGAGGAGAAGTTAAAAGTCATCAGAAACAGACTCTTGCTTAGCGTGTACCTCACCAACGCACGTTGCTCGGCCCTTAAGCAAACGGAAATGAGGCCTATACTAACCGCTTCTTCGGGGGGTACATACTCATGCAGAGATGGATTGGTCTACGCATGGGGCATTCCCACCAAAGAAAAGCTCGGAATCTCTCACTGTTCATGGAGAAAGTAGGGGTCTCCTTCATCTTGCAGTAAAGAAAAGGGTGTAGCGTGCCTCTGGGGATGCACGAACGTTGATCCAAAACTTGGATGGCCAGGTAACTATAAGAGCTTTCCTGACTTGGACAGCTTTGTTCAGGAGGTGACAAGCAAAGGTTACCACAAGACCGACAGGTATGCTGCCTATGGCATATACGGCAGGGACTTCACAAGGGGAATTGGATACGGATACCTCTACGAGGCTAGATACAGTCCAAAAACTCGCATGGGTTATGTCGAGGGCCCCGAGTCCAACCCTGAAAAGAACTGGTACGGTTTCCTGCACAATTTCTGGCCGACACTTGTGAAACGCTGGCACGATAAATGCTGAGGTGATTCGCGTGAAGCGCTCCAAGACTCTCTACTCTGTCTTTCCCCTTGTTTTTCTGTTGGTTGCAGGTGGGGCTTATTACCTCCACGCACAGGGCTCCAGCAGTATCGCAGAACCTCAGATAAAGTTCAACGCAACGAGTCTTGACTTTACAGGTCCAAACATGACCCTTGTATACAAAGCCGTGGAATACTCTGGGAAGACGCTGATTCAGAACTCAACGAGAACTTTCATCATAACCAGGGAGGGGAACACTACTACAATCCTCGAGAGGTTTAAAATCGAGTGGCAGACGCCCGATTACTCTATCTCCAAAGGAGAAAACCGAGCCGAGATAGTCGGCTCAAACCCCATTGTATATCAATCTGATGGTTCAATCTTTGTTGAGGGGGAACGGGCTGAAGTCGAACTGTTTAGGGTTGGATGTCCCTACTCTCCAGTATTCGAGCGACTAAAGGCTGAAAAGGGCTACACTCTAAGGCTGTGCTGTGCCAATCTCACTGTGGAGGATGTGAGGACTATAAATGGGAGGGAATGTATTATAGTGAAAGCGGAAACTAAGGATGCCACCCTCAAACTTGCCATCGACTCTAAGACGCGCCTGCTCCTTTGGGATTACGGGGTTTCCAAAGACGTGACGAGGTCATGGTGGGAAGACTGGCTGGCCTCTTCCAAGTAAACTCCCCCATCTTTATAAACCCCTCAACGAACCACCGCACATGAGCCACTACTACTCCGAAGAGCCGGACGTCCCGCTGAGGACGAAGACGATAGAGGTCTGCATTAGAGGTCAGTGTTTCAAGTTCATCACCGCCAGCGGGGTCTTTTCCTTCGGCAAGCTCGACCGGGGAACGGAGTTGCTCATAGAGAGCATGATACTCGATGATAAATGGCGTGTCCTTGACCTTGGCTGCGGCTACGGGGCGATTGGGATAGTGGCTTCTCGCTTCGTGAGCCATGTCGTCATGGCCGATGTGAACAGGAGAGCGGTAAGCATAGCGAGGAAAAACTTAAAAATCAACGGCGTTAGAAACGCCGAGGTCAAGTGGGGAAATCTCTATGAACCCGTTAGGGGCGAGAAGTTCGACGCGATTATCACTAACCCCCCGGTGCACGCGGGAAAGAAAGTGCTGAGGGAAATAGTTATAAACGCTCCCCGGCATCTCAACGATGGAGGCCTGCTTCAATTGGTCATTAAGACGAAGCAGGGGGCAAAGTATATTAAGGCTCTAATGGAGGACCACTTCACCGAAGTGAGAGAACTGGCGAAGGGGAGCGGCTATCGCGTGTATGCCGGGATCGCCTAGCCTGGGATGGCGCGGGCCTTGAGAGCCCGTGTCCTCTTGGACACCGGGGTTCAAATCCCCGTCCCGGCGCCAAAATCCTCTACAAAGGATTGAGATGGAGGTGTATTCATAATGACGGACAACTTCAGACACATCGTCCGTGTGGCAGGTGTCGACCTGAAAGGAGATAGGCAGTTAAGATGGGCCCTTACGGGGATTAAGGGGATAGGAATAAACTTTGCTACGATGGTTCTGCGGGTCGCGGGCATAGACCCCTACATGAAGGCAGGTTACCTCAATGAGGAGCAGGTCAGGAAGATTGAGGAAGTCCTTGAAGACCCTGTTTCCCATGGTATTCCTGGATGGGCGGTCAACAGGCCAAAGGACTATGGGACCGGCAAGGATATGCACTTACTCACCGCCAAGCTCGTAATGGCCTGGCGTGAGGACGTCAACAGGCTCAGGAGAATCAGGGCTTACCGCGGCATCAGACTTGAGCGCGGTCTGCCTGTGAGGGGTCAGAGAACAAGGTCAAACTTCAGGCACGGTGCAACGCTCGGTGTCAGCAGAAGGAAGAAGTGAGGTGGTGTAAATGGGAGACCCTAAGAGGCAGAGGAAGAGATACGAAACTCCCTCTCACCCTTGGATTAAAGAGAGGCTTGACAGTGAGCGCGTACTCATGAGGAAGTACGCCCTTAAAAACAAGAAGGAACTGTGGAGGCACGAGACCCAGCTTAAGGAGTTCAGGAGGAGAGCTAGGCGCCTCCTTGCCGCCCGCGGCAGGCAGGCAGAGGTTGAGAAGGTTCAGCTCCTCCAGAGACTCAACAGGCTGGGCCTTTTGCCGGCGGATGCCGTCCTGGACGATGTCCTCTCCCTTGGACTTGAGGACATCCTCGACAGGCGCCTCCAGACAGTTGTCTTCAAGAAGGGTCTTGCAAGGACGATCAGACAGGCCAGACAGCTCATAGTTCATGGGCATATAGAAGTCAACGGACAGGTAATCCGTTCTCCAGGATACCTTATCCTCAAGGAGGAGGAGAGCACAATAACCTATTCGAGGAACTCCCCCTTTGCTAAGGAGAGCCATCCTGAGAGGGTCGTCATTGAACAGGCTAAGCAGGGTGAGGCCTCATGAGTGAGGAAGTTCAGCAGGTTAACCTTAAGAAGAAAGAGAAGTGGGGAGTTGCCCACATCTACTCCTCCTACAACAACACCATTATCCACATCACTGACCTCACGGGGGCCGAGACCATCAGCAGGTGGAGCGGTGGTATGGTCGTCAAGGCCGACAGGGACGAGCCATCACCGTATGCGGCCATGATTGCCGCCAGAAGGGCCGCGGAGGAGGTCATGGAGAAAGGGTTCACCGGTGTTCACATAAAGGTCCGCGCCCCCGGTGGGAGCAGGAGTAAAAGCCCGGGTCCGGGTGCCCAGGCTGCCATCCGTGCCCTTGCTAGGGCCGGCCTCAGGATAGGAAGGGTTGAGGACGCTACTCCCATCCCGCACGATGGAACCAGGCCCAAGGGCGGGAGAAGGGGCAGGCGCGTCTGACCCCACAACTTCTTTTTTGGTGATGCCTATGGAGCCAAAATTCCAGGTTCTTGAAAAAAGGGAGGATTCAATTAAGTTCCTCGTTGAGGGGATTGACGTTCCCTTTGCCAACGCCATGAGAAGGACCATACTATCGGAGGTTCCTACCTTCGCCATCGATGAAGTGGAGTTCTTTGAGAACGATTCGGCACTCTTCGACGAGATAATCGCACACAGACTTGCCATGATCCCTCTGACGACTCCCCTCGACAGGTTCTCCCTGGACTCCCTTGAGCTGGATGACTATACGGTTACCCTCTCCCTCGAGGCTGAGGGGTCGGGGATAGTGTACTCCGGTGACATCAAAAGCGACGATGAGGGTGTTAAACCTGCCAACCCAGATATCCCCATAGTCAAGCTCGCCAATGGGCAGAGGGTTTCGTTCAACGCATACGCAAAGCTTGGCCGCGGGAAGGACCACGCTAAGTGGCAGCCGGGTTTTGTGTATTACAAATATCTGACCAAGGTTCACGTCAGTAAAGAAGTCCCGGACTGGGAGGAGCTTAAGACTTTAGCTGAAAAACGTGGTCTGATCGTTGAGGAAACCGAAGAGGAGCTCATTATAACAACCACCCGGCCGTTCTACCTCCCCCGCAAGTTTGACGGATTTAAGAAGGATAAGATTACAGAAGAGGTAGTGCCGGATACATTCGTCTTCACAGTGGAAACCAATGGAGAACTCCCCGTTGAGGAAATTGTGGCTACAGCGCTCAAGATTCTTATGCGGAAGAGCGATAGATTTATAAACGAACTCCATAAATTAGCCGAGTGACGCGGGGGTTGCCGAGCCTGGTCAAAGGCGCGGGATTCAGGGTCCCGTCCCGCAGGGGTTCCGGGGTTCAAATCCCCGCCCCCGCACCAGATTCACGTTCACCCGTCCCTCGGTGCGAGAATTGTGAAGGAGGAATGTTCATGGTTAAGAGGACTGGTCCAACTGACATAAACTTGAGGAGAGTCATCCGCTACCTCAGGAAGAAATCCAACGAGGAAGGCGTGAGGGTATGGAAGGACATCGCCTGGCGCCTTGAGAGGCCAAGGAGGCAAAGGGCTGAAGTGAACATCAGCAGGATCAACCGCTACACCAAGGAGGGGGACACTATTATCGTCCCGGGAAGCGTAATTGGTGCAGGAAAGCTCGAGCACAAGGTCACCGTCGCTGCCTGGAAGTTCAGTGAGGGGGCAAGGCAGAAGATAACGGAGGCCGGTGGGGAGGCTATAACCATTGAGGAACTCCTTGAGAGAAACCCGAAGGGTAGTGGAGTAATCATAATGGAGTGATGGGCCATGAGGATAATTAACGCTGAAGGACTCATACTCGGAAGGCTCGCCTCAAAGGTTGCCAAGATGCTCCTCGAGGGCGAGGAAATTGTCATAGTTAACGCCGACAAGGCCATCATCACCGGTAACAGGAAGGATGTCTTTGCCAAGTACAAACGGAAAACCGGACTGAGGACCAGGACCAACCCGAGGAAGGGTCCGTTCTACCCGAAGAGGAGCGACGAGATAGTCAGGAGAACCGTCAGGGGCATGCTCCCCTGGAAGACCGACCGCGGAAGGAAGGCTTTCAAGAGGCTCAAGGTCTATGTCGGCGTTCCGAAGGAGTTCGAGGGAAAAGAGCTTGAGACCATAATCGAGGCCCACATGTCGAGGCTCGCAACTCCGAAGTACGTTACCGTTGGCGAGGTTGCCAAGTTCCTCGGTGGAAAGTTCTGAGGTGAGAGGAAATGAAGGTCATCCAGACTGCTGGTAAGAGGAAGACGGCCATCGCGAGGGCCACCATCCGGGAAGGAAAGGGTCGCGTCAGGATCAACCACAAGCCAGTTGAGATCATCGAGCCGGAAATCGCGCGCTTCACCATCATGGAGCCCCTCGTAATTGCCGGTGAGGAGGTAGTGAGCAAGGTTGACATTGACGTCAAGGTCGAGGGAGGGGGTTTCATGGGACAGGCCGAGGCTGCACGCGTCGCCATAGCTAGGGCCCTCGTGGAGTGGACCAACGACATGAACCTCAAGGAAAAGTTTATGAAGTACGACAGGACTATGCTCGTTGGTGACAGCAGGAGAACCGAGCCCCACAAGCCCAACCGCTCAACCAAGGGTCCGAGGGCCAAGAGGCAGAAGTCCTACCGCTGAGGGCTTTCCTTTAATATTCATTGGAGAAGGTGATACGGGTGATAGTCCCCGTCAGGTGCTTCACGTGTGGAAAGGTCATCGGAGACAAATACTACGAGTTCAAGGCCCGCGTCGAGAAGGGTGAGGACCCCGAGAAGGTGCTCGACGACCTTGGGATCGAGAGGTACTGCTGCAGGAGGATGCTCCTCAGCCACGTTGAGCTCATAGACCAGGTAATGGTCTACAGGGTGTATTAAAAACCACATTTCTCGGGGGGCCGTGGGGTAGCTTGGTCTATCCTCCCGGCTTGGGGTGCCGGAGACCCGGGTTCAAATCCCGGCGGCCCCACCAAAATTTGCAAAGGGTGGTTGGGATGTTCAGGTACACGAGGTTTGAAAGGGCAAGGATTGTGGGGGCGAGGGCCCTTCAGATAGCGATGGGTGCTCCGATACTCATCGACGTTCCCGAGGGAGTGACCCCGCTCGACGCCGCGCTGCTTGAGTTTGAGAAGGGCATAATACCGCTCACCGTAATAAGGCCGAGCTGATGGGCCATGACGATCATAGAAAACGTAGTTGGCAGAGTAACAGTGCTCAAGGGGGGCAGGTATTCCGTCGAGGTAGACGTCATAACGAGCTCGGGCTTTGGAAGATTTGCATCCCCAATAGACGAGAACCCGAGCCTGTACATAGCCGAGGCTCACCGCGCCGTGAGCGAAGTTGACGAGATAATCGGGCCTGAACTGATAGGCTTCGATGCCAGCGAGCAGGAACTCATAGACAGCTACCTCTGGGAGATAGACGGCACCGAGGACTTCAGCCATATCGGGGCCAACACGGCTTTGGCCGTCTCGATAGCGGTCGCCAAAGCCGCAGCGAGCGTCAAGAGGATGCCCCTGTACAGCTACATCGGCGGAACCTTCACCACCGAGTTGCCCGTCCCCATACTGGAAATGGCGAGTGGTGAGGCCTTCGATTACTATATCATGGTCAGGGATTTGATGGAGATAACTGACGTGGTTGATGCGGTCTCCGGTGTGCTCGAAACTGCGAGGGAGCTCTCGTTGAAAGGCCTCTCAGAGGCAACTGAGGGAACTGGGGACAAACTTGGTCTGGAGGTCTCACTTGGCCTAGTTCAAAAGAAGCCCATTGAGATGGAGGAGCTCCTCTCCATGGTTGAGGACAACAACGTGTCCTACATAAAGCCCATGGGTGAGGAGGATCTGTTCCTCGAACTCATAGCCGGGACCCACGGTGTGTTCGTGGATGGGGAGCGCCTGTTCCGTGAGAAAGATATACTGGATAGGCGCTACTACAACGCACTGTCAATAAAACCCATAAACCTCGGCACGCTCACCGACCTATATAACCTGGTGAACGATGCCAAGTCGGAGAGAATCACACCCATCTTGGCGGAAGCCAGGTATGAGTCCTCCGACGAGGCACTGCCGCATCTTGCGGTTGGTCTTAGCTGCCCGGCGATGGTCCTGAGAAGGGATTCCATCGCCAAGCTGAATGAGTTGATCCGCATCGCCGAAGATCTGGGCGAAAGGGGACGGATAATAACGTTTGAAGGATAAGAAAGGAGGTTGAGAAAAATGGAGGAATATCTCGTTCCACTTGACCAGTACCTTGCTGCGGGTGTCCATATAGGGACCCAGCAGAAGACTCAGGACATGAAGAAGTTCATCTACCGCGTTAGGCAGGATGGTCTCTATGTCCTCGACGTCAGGAAGACCGACGAGAGGCTCCGCGTTGCGGGTAAGTTCCTCGCCAAATTTGATCCAGAGGGCATCCTCGCCGTGAGCGTCAGGCTCTACGGCCAGAAGCCGGTTAAGAAGTTCGGAGAGGTCACGGGTGCAAGGACCGTGCCCGGCCGCTTCCTTCCTGGGACCATGACCAATCCCCAGGTCAAGGACTTCCTGGAACCGGACGTCCTCATAGTCACCGATCCCCGGGCGGACCACCAAGCCATGAAGGAGGCCATAGAGATAGGCATACCCATAGTGGCCTTTGTGGACACCGAGAACTTCCTCAGCTACGTTGACCTCGCCATACCGACCAACAACAAGGGTAGGAAAGCCCTGGCTCTCCTGTACTGGATCCTTGCCAGAGATGTCCTGTACAACCGGAAGGAGATTGAGGGCAGGGAGGACTTCAAGGTTCCCATAGAGGACTTTGAGATGAGGATCATCAGGGGTTAAGGGAAACCTTTTTATCTTATCCCCGCTCCCCTATTCTGGGGCATGCGGGGGTGCCCGAGCCTGGCCAAAGGGGGCGGACTTAAGATCCGCTGCCGAAGGGCTACGCGGGTTCGAATCCCGTCCCCCGCACCAAAGCTTTAAAAATACAGGGTCTGATGTGTGTCTGAGTTCAGGATCATGAGGTGATTCAGATGGCGAGATTTCCGGAAGCAGAGGCTAGAATATTTAGGAAGTACGTTTGCATGCGCTGCGGTGCCACTAACCCGTGGAAAGCAAAGAAATGCCGGAGGTGCGGTTATAAGGGACTTCGCCCGAAGGCAAGAGAACCGCGTGGTGGAATGGGACGCTGAAGTCTCCCTTTTTTATATTAAGTTTTGATCAGAATTTGATGCCGATCATCCTTTCAGTTTTTTGAGGGTTTCTTCAAGGAAGCCGAGGCCATCCTCTAGTAGCCGTTCCCCCGCGGGTGTCAGTTTGTAGTACTTCCTGGAAGGTTTCCCGGTTCCGCTTTCCTGCCACTCCGTCGTCACGTACCCATCCTTTTCAAGTTTGTAGAGGACAACGTAGGAGCTTACTGTGGCAGGTTCAAAGTCAAAAGCTTCTTTGATGCGCTGTTTCAGTTCGTACGCGTACATGGGGCGCTCTTTGAGCAGGCGGAGGATGTAAACCCAGAGCACCTCCTTCGTGATTTTACTCTTTAGCCTGTCCATCGGGCTCGTCATCTCACTCACTCCTCATTTTATTTGTTCTAAATATTTTAACCCAATATAATTTAAAAGTTTTGGGAAAATGTTTTATCCTCTTAAATCCAAAGTACTATCGGGTGGTCGAATGAACTTTGACATGAGCGGCATGGCGGGAGATATCGGGATTGGAGGTGTTGCTGGATTCCTCACAGGGTTTGCACTCAAGAAGTTCATAAAACTCGCTACGGCACTGATAGGTGCCTACCTCCTCAGCCTCTTCTGGCTCCAGCAAAAGGGCGTCATAACCATCAACACGGACAAGCTCTTCAACTTGGCGGGCGGTCTGAGCAATCAGATAATCAGTCTTGGGCAGAAGATCATAGGAATACTTCCGGGCACTGGAGCGTTCCTCGGAGGTTTCTATCTGGGATTCCACAAAGGTTAAATTCTTCCCTTCCTTTTCCTAATCCATGGGCTATGAGCGACGTGTTTTACTGAGGCATTCATTGGCTTCTATGGTGGCCCTAGGTTTAACGGGCCTCAGCAGGTTTGTGTACAGCGTCGTTGTGTCGAGGCGTTTTGGTGTTGAAGAACTCGGCCGTGCAAATTCCCTCCTATCACAGGCGTTTCTCCTGGCAATACCCCTAAGCTTCTTCGCAGTGGCCCTTGGGAAGTACTCCTCTGAATTCCTTGGTAGGGGAAGATGGCAATCCATCCGGGCCATAACGGGGCCTTCATTCATCCTTCCACTCCTGGGGTTGCTTCTTATCCCCGTAAACCTGTATCTTGCGTTGATCGCGGTGTTCAGGGCCCTCCAACTAACGTTTCGATCCTTTCTCTATGGGGTGCACAGGGGGGAGCATTATGCATACATTATCCTAATAGCTTTTTCGGGCTTTTTAGCGGGCTTCCTTGTTCACAGCCTCTACGCCCCATACCTGCTTTTCTTGGGGTTGATATCTCTCATCGCCTTCTCGTATCTTGCTGTGTTCAACCTGCTTGGAACACCACATCGTGAAGAACTGCGTCTCCTTGTGTCCTACTCCTTCTTTGCGTTCCTAGGCACACTATCTGGGGTGTTCTTGATTCAGGGACCGTACTTCTTGGGTGAACGCCTTGGGGGCGCTGAAGTGGGGGGGGAAGTGTCTGCGGCTCTTTCCGCGGCGTTTCTATTGAGTTACCTGCCCCAGGTTCTCCAGTCCGCCATAATGCCGCTGTTTTCTTACAAATACGGACGCGATGAGAAGGACTACGTAAAACGACTTTCCGAGGAAACCACGGTCTTCCTAATAACAACAACCGCTCTGCTTGTGTTCCTCCTGATGCTCGTGGGTGGGGAGTTGCTCGGTCTCTTCTTTGGCTTTAACGTGGGGACCCCTTTCTACTTGGCCCTTATCGCCATGGAACTCTATATAGCCTACAACCCAAGTATAGTTGCGCTCAACTCAACGGCCTACGTGAGAACGGGTACGATGATTTCCCTCGTGGGGGCTGCTGTCTCCCTTGTCTCTTGGCTTCTACTGATACCGACCCAGGGTGCCATCGGTGTTATGGTGGGTCTGATACTCGGATACGGTGCCATCCTACTCGGGACCGCCACCTATGCAGTGCGTCTTCTTTCAGTTTCCCCTTCTGTGTACCGGCCCCTCTTGATCGCCGTTTTCCTCCAGTTGCCGGTTTTCCTCTCGAAGATTCTCCTCTTGGTGGGTGCCTGTGTGTTCGTTGTTTATGAACAAGGAATAATCGGGGAGATGATTTCGGTCTTCAGGTCCTTCCGTGGTAGAGGATCCTGATCAGGTCTTCCGGCAACCCTTCATTTTTTATACGATCTTCCACGAGTTTTTTATCATACTCCACCTTAATGAACTTGGTGTGGAGGGTTTCCGTGTCCACCAAGGCAAACGTTGCTCTGTGGGCTTTTCCCGGGGGGAGTCCTGTGCTTCCCGGACAGATCACACGTCCGTAGCGGGTCATGGCGTTAACGGGGTATTTTGGGGAGGCCACCAGAAGCATCTCGTAGTCCTTAATCGGCCGCATTAAGGCCTCATAGTAACTGGATGGTTGTTCTGGGAGAACCCTTCCTCCAAACGGATTCAATGGGCTTCCGTAAACCCCGAATATCTCGTTCTTTCCTATCCTGTCTACGAGGTATATCTGAGTGTCCCTTATGAACTCCCTGCCCTCATGCCCCAGTTCCTCCCAAGTGTGCTTCAGTGAGGCCTTAATATGAGGCTCCACGTCAAGGCGGTCAATGTAGTCCGTACCCTCGCCGTGAGGGTCACTGGCGGCTATGAACTGATCTAGCTCACCCCGGATTACTTTCACCTGATTGCTCTTTAGGAGGCTTCTGAGAGTGTCAACTACCTCCCGGGGGTATGGGAACAGTCCCACTAGGTTCCCTAGAATGTAGTACCTGTCTACTCGATATCCTTCTTCCTTCAGTCTCTCCAGCTTCTCAAGGGCTGCGGCCAGGGCAGGGAAGTTTCCGGCTATGTTGGCAAGAACCGCCGCGTACACCATGCTCCCCACCTCTTCCTATTTTCTTACTAAAATTAACTAAAAGGTTCAAAATATTTAAAGGTTTCGGAGGCCTTGGGCCGTCCATCAAGACGTCGAGAATTGCATGCTACTTAAAAGAAATGATTTAATAATGGGCTGCACAAAGATTGCCGGTTTGGAAGGTTTTTGCTTAACTCAGTGCCCGACGGTGCCTTGGATGGGCGAGACATCCCCCGGAGGGGACTTTTGGTGGGACAGTCCTAAAATTCGCCCATGCGGGCTGCGTATCGCAAAACAGTCACCAGAAGGTCAGAATTACCCTTGAAACTTTACACCAGAAAAGTTTACTGATGGCGGACCGGCGGGGATTCGAACCCCGGACCTGCGGCTTAGGAGGCCGCCGCCCTATCCTAGCTAGGCTACCGGTCCACTGCCCGCTATCCCCCTCAGGGGAATGATATTTAAACTTTACGGTGGAGTTTCCATGGTGGTGTGTATGGTCGATGCTCTTGATCTGAGGATCCTCAGTCTGCTTCAGGAAAACGCTCGTCTTTCCTATCGAGAAATTGCCCGTGAGCTCAAGGTTGCGGTCGGCACCGTCTACAACAGGATAAAGCGGATGGAGGAAGAGGGTGTTATAAAGGGGTTCGCGCCCCTGTTGGACTACGAGAAGCTGGGATTTGGTCTAACCGCCGTTATTGGAATCAAGGCAAACGGCCGTAAGATAATCGAGATCGAGCGTGAGGTGGCTAAGGAGGACAGCGTCCTGCTGGTTTACGATATTACTGGGGAGTACGACATCTTCGTGGTCGCTAAGTTCAAGGACAGGGCCGATATGAACCGCTTCGTTAAGTGGCTGCTCTCCCTCGACGGTGTGGAAAAAACGAACACGAGCGTTGCGATGCAGGTCGTTAAGGAGGAACCCAGAGTACGGCTACTGGAGGACTAAAACCTCTTCTAGGAAGCGTCTAGCGAACTCGTCGAAGCTCTCTGCTGGGAGCATCACGTCTTTTCCGTTTACCTTTCCATCAAACACCCATGTCTTCTCCGCTATCTCCAGGATTCTTGTGAAGCTTGGGTTTGCGTCCACCACCGAGTTTACTAGCCTACTGAACTCCTCTTCGCTGGCGTTTCTGATGACCCCCTCGATCACCACGACTTTGCCGCAGTCCTCCTCAGAACAGCGGAATTTGAAGGGGATCCCGGGCTCGGCCTCAACTGGTATCGTGAGCCCGGCGGCGTTGTAGATGAAGAACTTCATCTCAATCACTCCAGCCGTATGAGGCTGTCCACAGGGATGCTGTACTCATGCTTTATCCTGTCGATTACGTCACCAACGCTCACAAGGAAGAACATCCCCACTGGTTTGGCGCCTGCTTGTCTGCACATATCTAGAAGGGCTTTTTGGGTTTCCCCACTTCTTATGACGTCGTCCACTATCAGGACGTTTTCTCCCCGTTTGAGGGCCCACTGCGGCAGGTAGAGGGTTGTAACACTCCCCAACGCGCTCGGGATGTAGCTGACCTCGTAGAATTTTTTGACCCCTACCTCCTTTTTCTTCTTGGCATAGACTAGGTCCACCCCAAGCTCTTTCGCCACATGAACGCCTATGGGGATTCCGTCGGTGGCCGCCGTAAGAACCTTGTCAACGTTTTTGTCGGCGAATTTACCTGCCACCTCCTCGGCTATCAGCGTCATCAGGGCCGTGTCGCTGATGACCGGCATGTTGTCGAAGAGCCCGTGTTCGTCGAATTTGATCCTCTTCCGTACCTCTTCTTCGATGTTTATGTATGGGGCCAGGAGACCCAACAGTTCCCGCGTCCTCTCCGTGCTTGGGAGAACCTTTCCGCGCACGTACCTGTTGAGGACGGTGATTGGGAGTCCGGTTATTTTGGAGAGCTCCTCGTAAGTGTAGTTCTTTTTGAGCAGTCTGAGTATCCTTACAAGCCTCAACTTTTCCTGCACTGCTTTCAGCTGGCTCATTCTTTACACCTCCGATGCCAGAAGTTTAACAAAAAAATGTATAAATACGTTTCGGTCACCGTCCTTGGTTCACAATATCCCTATGATACCTTCCCAGCAGATCACCGTATTCCCTCATAAGGAACTCCTTGGTCACGGGCTCTCCGTCTGGATGACCAACACCGGGACAGAATGTGTCCTCCTTAATGTAAACTTCCATGAGATTCCTGTTTTTTGTAAATATGAATGGATAAAGCCTGCACGCGAGTGGACGGTGATCGTATATCCTACACTTCTTTGTCTCTGGGTCTAGGAAGACGCAGGAATCGTCCAGGGAGCGCTTTTTAAGGGCATATCCAAGGAATCTATCGCCGCGGTAGAAGGCTTTTTCGTAGTCCACGAATTCCCATGCGTTGTATCCCAGGTCCTCTATAGTCTCCACATCCTCGTCCCGTAGGGGTATCTCCAGGTTGCTGCAGCACAGGCCACAGTTCTCAACGCACTTGAACTTGAAGGTGGGGTCGTACTCCACCTTCAGGGTGTCCAGGTGAACGATGGCCACCCACCTGTTCTCCAACCACTCACCCCCGGTAGGAGCTGGCTATGAGGGTCTCCGTCATCTCGATGTTCCCGATCCTCCTCAGGACTTCATCGTGGAACTGATCCAGTAGGTGGATATCCGGAACCTCCACCCTCAGCAGCAGGTCGTATTCTCCGTAAACCCGATATATCTCTTTAATGTCCTCCCTCTTCTTAAGCTCCCTGTAGACCTTTTCCTCGGTCCCCGGCTTAACAACCACTAGCACAAAAGCTTCTATCATATACCGAACCCCCCAAGGTTAAATTTACGGGCCATCTTGGCCAGTTTTCTTTTATCCATGCTTTTAAACATCTTCTTCATTTGATGGTACTGGTTCAGGAGTTCCCGAACTTCTCTTGTTGTGGTCCCTGAGCCCCTGGCTATGCGTTTAATCCGCGAGTAACTTATTATATCTGGCTTCTCAAGCTCTTCCTCGGTCATGGAGTCCATTATTATCCTGTAGCGCTTAAGCTTCTCCTCTCCAACTTTAACCATGTCGTCGGGTAGACTGTAGCCCATTCCTGGGATCATCTGCAGTATCTGTTTAAGGGGGCCCATTTTCCCCATGGCTTCCAGCTGGGTGTACATGTCCTTCAGGTTGAATTTGCCCCTCAGGAATTTCTCAACGTCCTCCTCCTTGAGTTCCTGCTGTTTCTGTAGCTCTTCAAATTTCTCCAGCAACCCCTGAATGTCTCCTAGCCCAAGCAGTCTGGAAACGAAGCGCTTGGGGTCAAAGGGTTCTATGTCATCTATCCTTTCCCCAACGCCTATGAATTTTATGGGGGCCCCGGTGGCGGCGACCGCTGAGAGGGCCCCTCCACCCTTGGCCGAGCCGTCCAGCTTCGTCACTATTATCGAGCCTATTGGGGTAGCCTCTTTAAATGCCAGTGCCTGATTGTACGCCTGCTGGCCCAGGGTCCCGTCTATTACCAGGATAACCTCATGGGGTTTTACTGAGGAGGATATCTGCGTCATTTCCTCGATTAGTCCCTTCTCCTCTTTGTGACGTCCAGCGGAGTCCACGATTATTACGTCAACTCTCTTCTCTTTGAAGTGTTTGACCCCCTCCCTGGCTAGCTTCACCGCGTCTTTTTCCGAGGGATCGCCGAAAACTTCCACTCCAAACGGCTCCACGAGCTGTTTAAGCTGGTGGTACGCTCCCGGACGCCACGTGTCGGAGCATACAAGGCCGACCCGGTAACCCCTTTTCTGGAAATAGCGGGCGAGTTTGGCGATGCTCGTTGTCTTGCCGGATCCCTGGATACCCACTGTCAGGAGGATGGTTGGTCTCTCCCTGATCTCAATCGGCTTTGCTTCGGTTCCGAGGAATTTGGTGAGTTCTTCGTATACTATCTTGATTATGTGCTCCTTCTTTGAGACGCCCGCGGGGGGTTCCTCCTCCAACGCACGCTTTTCTATTGTCTTGGTCAACTGGAGGACGAGCTTAACGTTAACATCAGCCTGTATAAGTGCTCTCTGAATATCGCGCACTACCTCTTTTACAGTTGCCTCATCCACGGTACGGGAACGGGCAAGCTTCCTAAGTGCACTGTTGAGTGCTTTTCCCAGCTTCTCCAGGGCCATCTCTCCCACCGTACCTGAATGGTTTCTATTGTTTATAAATGGTTGGGACGGGGTGGTATCTATTTTCCCCAGACAGACGTGCTCCACATTAGATAGACAATTGACGATATCATGTTTAACGAATGTCTATCAGAAAACCTTTTATACAATAAAGTTGTAGGATATCATGGTGATATCTATGACTACGGTAATTAAACGTGACACCCGGAAGTTTATGAAGGAATTGCGGGTCCATTACGGCGATGTTTGGAAAATGCCCTCCAGCAGGTATCTCTCCAAGCCGGATTTCATTGTCGTTGACCCCCGCACTGGTAAAAAGACCAAGGTTAGTTTCGTATCACTCGACGATGGAGAGGTCGTCGGAGTGGTTTACGACGAGCTTGGATGACTTTTTCGTCTTTTGCCTTAATTCATTCCGCAACGAGCCTGTACCTGATTTTGCCATGTTGTTTCCGTTCTACTGCGCTGTCGAGAAACTATTAAATACTTGAACTCCTTAAATCCTACGGTGAAAATAGATGCCCCGCGATATTTACCGGGAGGCCCTTGATCTCGCTTCTAACATCCGAGACCGGTACCTCCGTGCGGTAACGTACGCAAAGATCGGTTATTATTTTTACCGGCTGAAAAACCCCCGGTACAAGGAAGCGTTTAAACGATCGTTTAACGCCCTGGAGACCATAGAAAACCCTCCTCTGATGGTGCGGGCGATGATAGAACTGGGCACCTACCTCGCCAATGTGGGGGCATCCAGTGCGAGTAAAGTTTTCCAGCAGGCGGATGAGATCATCTCCGATTTCCCCCAGCCCCTGAAGGATGAACTCATAGAGGTTCTCGTGCTTCGTCTTCTGGAGCTTGAGATGGTGGACGATGCCCTCTTCTACGTGGTTGATATAGAGGACAACGTGAAGCGCAACGATCTTCTCCTCAAAATACTCCGGGTCTATTTAAAAGCCGGGAAAATGCGTAAGGCCCGCCTGATTCTTGAGCAACTAAAGGACGAACCCTGGCACTCCATAGGCTCCATCGAGACCATTAAGGAACATCTGAAGAGAGAGGAGTTCGGCAGTGCAATACGAGTCCTTCAGGGCCTTAAGAGCGAGTACTGGCTGGGGGACGCGATGAAGGAAGTGGCCTCCTACCTTAAAACTACGGATGTTCCAAGGGCGACGTACGAGAAGTTCGTTGAGATAGCCCTCGGGATGTCGACGGAGAACGGATTCGGCATCCTGAAATCCCTCCTAGTGGGCCTTGCCGCACAGGGCGAACTGGAGTTTGTTATCGGTGTTTTGAGCAGGTTGTCAGCCGAGCAGAGGTTGGAGATTGCTAGAGGTATTGTTCTTACGGTCCTTGATAACGAGACCGTTCTTGAGAACCTCGTCGGCTCTCTCCAGGGACCGGAACGTGAGGAGCTTTCCCGTTTCATCCTCGACAACCTGCTGGAGTCTACCCCCGATGTCAAGTACCGGTCGCTCGTTGAGAGTATTGGGGAAGTCACGAACGACGACACGCTCCTCGTTAAGGTGGTCAGGTACTTGAGCAAACTGGGTGATTTTGATGATGCGGCAAAGTTCGCCGATAGGGTGAGAGGGAACTACCTCAGGTCGCTGGCGTTTGGGAGCATCGCCACTGAGAGGCTCCAGCGGAGGGATATCGACGGTGCAATAGATGCGGCACTGGAGGTTAGGGACTCCAGGTGGGGTTCGTGGCTTCTCAGTGAGATCCTGACGAAGATACTTGAATTGCAGGTTGAAGGCCGGATCAAGGAGGAGGACATGGAACGTAAAGCCGAAAACCAGCGCGCTTTCTGGGAGAAGGGCTAACGTTTTAAGCTTCCCTTCGTTTTTTCTCTCCAGGTGATACCATGCCGAGGATAGCGATTATCGGAGGTTCCGGAGTCTACGACCCGAAGCTTCTCCAGAACATCAGGGAGGAGTTCGTGAGCACTCCCTACGGAAAGGTCCGGGTGAAGTTAGGTGAATACGGTGGCGAGGAAATAGCGTTCCTGGCCAGACACGGTGAGGGGCACAGCGTTCCACCCCACAAGATCAACTACCGCGCCAACATATGGGCCCTTTACGAGCTGGGTGTTGAGAGGATTCTCTCAACTTCGGCGGTAGGCTCGCTCAACGAGGCAATGAAGCCGGGCGACTTCGTTATCCTTGACCAGCTTATTGACTTCACCAAGACGAGGCACTACACATTCTATGACGGCGATGAGAGCCTGCATGACAGAAAGTTCGTTGCCCACGTGGACTTCACGGACCCGTACTGTCCCGAGCTGAGAAAGGCACTGATAACGGCCGCGAGGGAGCTTGGGTTTGAATACCATCCAACGGGAACCTACGCCTGCATGGAGGGCCCGCGCTTTGAGACGAGGGCTGAGATAAGGGCTCTCAGGATACTCGGCGCCGACGTGGTTGGCATGACCCAGTGCCCGGAAGCCGCCTTGGCTAGGGAGCTGGAGATGTGTTACTCCAGCGTGGCCATAGTCACCAACTTCGCCGCCGGCATAAGCAGGGAGAAGCTCACCCACACCGAGGTCGTTGAGCTGATGGCCCAGAAGAGCGAGGAGATAAAGTACATCCTCATGAAGTCCATCAGGTACATACCGAAGGAGCGTCGCTGTGGCTGTAAGGATGCCCTAAAGGGCGCGACCGGAGACTGATGTCCTTTCCTGTTCTTTTATCCTCTTAAAAGTGCTTACGTTTTGAACTCGAGGTTAAAGAAAGCGTTTAATAGTAGGCCGCCCTAATTCTCCATGGTGATGGAAAGTGAAGTACGACGTTGTTATTATCGGAGCAAGTGCCGGGGGCCTTACCACGGCTATAGCCGCGAAGAGGTTTTATCCCGACAAGAGCGTCCTTGTCATTAAGAGGGAAGATGTCGGAATGATTCCCTGCGGCATCCCTTATGTCTTTGGAACCTTCGAGAGCGTTGACGACGACATTCTCCCGGCCGAGAAATTCTTGGAGCCGCTTGGAGTGGATGTACTGACCGACGAGGTCACCGAGATCGACGCAAGGGCAAAGCTTGTGAGGACCGCCTCGGGGAAGGAGATTGCCTGGGAAAAGCTCGTCATTGCGACCGGTTCAAAACCCGTGAAGCCGGAGTTCCCTGGCTCGGAGCTGGAGGGAGTTTATACCGTTCCGAAAGACTACCGTTACCTGAAGGGGTTCCGCGAGAGGGTTAAAACTGCGGAGAGAATAGTCATCGTTGGAGGCGGCTTCATAGCCCTGGAAGTCGGTGACGAGATACGGAAGCTCGGAAAAGACGTGACCCTCTTGGTTAGAAGCAGACTGTTGAGGAACTCATTCGATCCGGAGTTCAGCAAAATGGTTGAGGAACGGCTGAGGGACAGGGGTATAAATGTGGTCTACGGGGAAGTTGAAAGGCTTCTTGGCAATGAACACGTCGAGAAGGTCAGGCTCGTTGATGGGAGGGAGCTCCCCGCGGATCTCGTGATTTTCTCCATCGGCTACCGCCCGAACGTTGAGCTGGCCGTTAATGCTGGCCTCAGGGTTACGCGCTACGGCATCTGGACAGATGAGTACATGAGAACCTCTTACCCAGACATCTTTGCCGTTGGAGACTGCGTCGAACACAGGGACTTCTTCACAGGAAAACCCTACGGTCTCATGCTGGCTTCAACGGCAACCTTCGAGGCCAGAATAGCGGGTGCAAACCTCTTCAAGCTCCAGATCGTCAGGGAGAACAGAAGGACGATAGGCGTCTATTCCACTCACGTTGCAGGACTTACACTGGCCGCCGCTGGCCTGACGGAAGAAGCTGCTAAGAAAGAAGGCTTTGAGGTCATAGTTGGCTACGGTAAGGGCCCGGATAGGCATCCGGCAAAGTTCCCCGACACCTCTATGGTAACGGTAAAGCTCATCTTCTCCCGCGACAGGGGAGCAATACTTGGTGCCCAGATAGCCGGTGGAAAGAGTGTTGGCGAGATGATAAACATTCTCGCCCTCGCGATACAGAAGAGACTCACCGCGAGCGAGCTTTACACACTCCAGATAGCGACCCACCCCCTCCTAACGGCTTCTCCGGTCGGCTATCAGATACTCCAGGCGGCTGAGGATGCGTTGGCAAAGCTGAGAGCCTGAGGGGCTTTGTGCGATTTCCAGCTTCTTTTTTTGTTTTGGCCTTTTGGAAAAAGTTGGTCGAAAATATTCTTCTCTCCGAAAGGTAAAAAGTAAGTTGTGCAGTACAGAGACATTTGATCAAACTTTTCTCCAGAAAAGTTTGTGTGGTGCGGTGGCCGGGATTTGAACCCGGGCCAGCGGCGTGGCAGGCCGCTGTCCTAGACCAGGCTAGACTACCACCGCAGTTCAGGCCCGTAGAATACTCACCTTCGGGCGCTTTATAAATCTTTCG